>Ga0302140_10000104_pt1 | contig 89889 bp, 77 predicted proteins | sample I_Bog_E1_1_FD_202095 | JGI IMG/M metagenome (GOLD analysis project Ga0302140, IMG submission 202095) | Peat permafrost microbial communities from Stordalen Mire near Abisko, Sweden - I_Bog_E1_1 | ecosystem: Environmental > Terrestrial > Soil > Wetlands > Peat | place: Sweden: Abisko, Stordalen... | reverse complement strand
AAAGGCCACAGTCACCGGCCTGACCTGACAACTTTTTCCTGCGCAGGAAGCGTCGATTTAAGGTGATACTGGACTTCCGTTTCTCACCGTTGAGAGATTCACGGCGATAGTCTTAAGTGATAGCGTCGGCGGAAGACCTTTCAGGCTGGCCTGAATAACACCGGCTCCAGCGAAAGTGGCCTGGAGTACGCGATACCAGAGAGCGAAAAAGTATCGAAATGAGGATCAGACCTGCGTCCACAACAGCGCAGGCGTCCTGGTCTAGTAGATACCGCTCAATTCATGTGCGGCCGGACCGGATGGAGTAATAAGCCATCTCCCGGCCGCAACGACGTTCCAGAGGAACGTCTGACAAAAGACTTACAAAAACGCGAGGGACAAGTGTCATTCAAAATCGACGCACTTGTATCCATCAATACCCCCAATAATTTCTTTGAATGCCGCACAGCCCGGCTTCCAGGAGAAAATGAAAGATTCACAATAATCCCTCTCACCGGCGATTCGACGGTTTGAGCGAGCAACGGGGTGGCAACGATGCAGTTCGCCAATTATCAGACCGAAGGCTTTCACGACGAGATGTTCGACAATGCCGGCATACCTCGCGAAGAGGCCAAGCTGCTTGTCGACACCATCGAATCGCTCGACGACGGCCAGTTCCTGCGCTGCCAGCGCTCCGCCGAACGCATTCTCCTGCAACTCGGCATCACCTTTAACGTCTACGGAGATTCCGCCGGCACCGAGCGCATCTTCCCCTTCGACCTCATCCCCCGCATCGTCACCGCGCACGAATGGGCCTGGGTCGAACGCGGCCTCAAACAGCGCATCCACGCCCTCAATCTCTTCATCGACGACATCTATCACGATCAGAAAATCCTGAAAGACAAGATCATCCCCGAAGAGGTCATCAAGTCCGCCACCTTCTATCGCCCGCAGTGCATCGGCGTCAATCCGCCGCGCGGCGTCTGGTGCCACATCACCGGCACCGATCTCGTCCGCCACGGCGATGGCCAGATTTACGTGCTCGAAGACAATCTGCGCGTACCTTCCGGCGTCTCCTACGTTCTCGAAAACCGCGACCTGATGAAGCGCACCTTCCCTCAGGTTTTCGAAGGCCTCCGCGTTCGTCCCGTCGACGATTACCCCAGCCGCCTGCTCGAAATGCTGCAAACCATCGGCCCGCGCGGCGCCAAAGAAAACCCCACCGTAGTCCTGCTCACCCCGGGCATCTACAACTCGGCCTATTTCGAACACAGCTTCCTCGCCCAGAAAATGGGCATCCAGCTCGTCGAAGGCAGCGACCTCATCGTGCAGGATAAGAAGGTCTGGATGCGCACCACCAAAGGCCTGCGCAAAGTCGACGTCATCTACCGCCGCATCGACGACGATTTTCTCGATCCCACCGCCTTCCGTCCCGATTCGCTGCTCGGCGTTCCCGGCATTATGGAAGCCTGGCGCGCCAATAACGTCGCTCTCGCCAACGCCCCGGGCAACGGCGTAGCCGACGATAAAGTGGTATACGCCTATGTGCCCGATATGATCCGCTACTACGAAGGCGAAGATCCCATCCTCCCCAACGTGCCGACATATCTCTGCTGGCGCGATGCCGATCGTCAGCACGTCCTCGCCAATCTCGATAAGCTGGTCGTCAAGGCAGCCAATGAAGCTGGCGGTTACGGCATGCTGATCGGGCCGCACGCGTCCGTCAAAGAGCGCGAAGAGTTCGCCGAAAAAATCATCGCCGCACCGCGCAACTACATCGCCCAGCCAACCCTCGCTCTCTCCCGCGTCCCCACTCTTGTCGAAGATCATTTCGAAGGCCGCCACGTCGACCTTCGCCCCTACATCCTCTATGGAAACGAGATTGAAGTGCTTCCCGGCGGCCTAACGCGCGTCGCGCTCCGCAAAGGTTCGCTCGTCGTCAACTCATCGCAGGGCGGCGGCAGTAAGGATACCTGGGTGCTGGCCGCTCCGCCGGAGCATGAGCTGGTACAGAACGGGAGCGAAGGATAAATGGAAGAAAACAGCCCCCTCCTCAGCCGTGTGGCCGACGCCGTCTACTGGATGGCGCGCTACATCGAGCGCGCGGAAAACGTCGCCCGCTACATCGGCGTCAATCTGAACCTGCAGCTCGATCTGCCCATGAACCCCGCGCAGCAGTGGCAGTCGCTCATCGATACCTCGGGCGATGGCGACGAGTTTCTCAAACGCCATGAAGAGGCGACCCAGCACAACGTCATCGACTTTCTTTCTTTCGACACCGAAAACCCCAACTCCATTTTTTCCTGCCTGCGGGCCGCCCGTGAAAACGCCCGCTCCGTGCGCGAAACCATTTCTTCGGAAATGTGGGAGCAGGTCAACGCCATGTATCTGCACATGGCCGGCCAGCACCTCAATCCCGGCTACGAATGGCTGCCCGAATTCTTCCGCCAGCTGCGCCTCAGCTCGCACCTGTTTCAGGGCATCACCGACGCCACCATGACCCACAACGAGGCATGGCATTTCACCCGCCTCGGCCGCAAACTCGAACGCGCCGATAAGACCTCGCGCATCCTCGACGTCAAATATTTCATCCTGCTGCCATCTCTTCGTGACGTCGGCACCCCTTATGACGATATCCACTGGTCCGCCGTGCTGAAATCCGTCAGCGGCCTCGAAATGTACCGCAAGAAGTACGGCCGCATCGCCCCGCGCAACATCGTCGAATTCCTCGTGATGGACCGCAACTTCCCGCGCTCCATTCATTACTGCATCAGCCGCGCCGATAACTCGCTGCGCGCCGTGACCGGCACCGAGCCGGGCACCTTTCACTATCCTTCCGAACGCCTGATGGGCCTGCTTCGCGCCGATCTCGATTTCACTCCTGTGGATCAGATCCTGGCCGGCGGTCTCCACGCCTACCTCGATGCCCTGCAGTTCAAGATCAACGACATCGATAACGCCCTGCTCACCGACTTCGTGGAGTGGCGCCCGCAAACGCCTGCCCCGTCTCAGAGTCAATCGCAGTCCCAGACCGCAACCGCAGTGAACGGAATGCGCTGATGGGAATCCGCGTCGCGCTCCACCACAAAACGGTCTACAACTACGACCGCCTGGTAACTCTCGGTCCCCAGGTGGTCCGCCTTCGCCCCGCGCCACACAGCCGCACGCCCGTCGTCAGCTACTCGCTGCGCGTTGAGCCCAAAGAGCACTTCATCAACTGGCAGCAGGATCCGCAAAGCAATTTCCTCGCCCGCATCGTCATCCCCGAACCCACCCGCAGATTCTCGCTCGAAGTGGATCTCGTGGCCGAGATGACGGTGCTCAATCCGTTCGATTTCTTTCTCGAACCCTACGCCGATCGCTTCCCCTTCGTCTACGATGAATCGCTGAAGCGCGATCTGCTGCCGTACCTCGAATTACTGCCTCCCTCGGCAAATTTCGCGAAGTTCATGCAGTCGCTCGATCGCACCGAAAAAGCGACCATCGACTTCCTCGTAGACCTGAACCGCAGCGTCCAGCAGGCCGTCGGTTATCTGATTCGCCTCGAACCCGGCGTGCAGACGCCCGAAGAAACTCTCACGCTCGGCACCGGCTCCTGCCGCGATTCCAGCTGGCTGCTTGTGCAGGTGTTGCGCCAACTCGGACTCGCCGCCCGCTTCGTCTCCGGCTATCTCATCCAGCTCAAGCCCGATCTCAAATCGCTCGACGGGCCCAGCGGCACCGATTACGATTTCACCGATCTCCATGCCTGGGCCGAAGTCTATCTGCCCGGCGCCGGCTGGGTCGGCCTTGATCCCACCTCCGGCCTGTTCGCCGGCGAAGGTCACATTCCCGTTGCCGCCACGCCCGATCCCCAATCGGCCGCGCCCGTTTCCGGCGGCGTGAGCGCCAGCAAAGTCGAGTTCGAGCATGAGATGACGGTCACCCGCATCCATGAGGACCCGCGCGTCACCAAACCCTACACCGACGACCAGTGGGAGAAGATTCTCTCGCTCGGCGATAAGATCGACGCCGAATTAAAAGCTGGCGACGTTCGGCTCACCATGGGCGGCGAGCCTACTTTCGTTTCCATCGACGATGTCGATGGCGAAGAGTGGAATACGGCGGCCGTAGGGCCCAATAAACGCCGCCTTGCCGGCACTCTGCTCTGCCGCCTGCGCGATCATTTCGCGCCCGGTGGCCTGCTGCATTTCGGACAGGGCAAGTGGTACCCCGGTGAATCGCTGCCGCGCTGGGCCTACACCTGTTATTGGCGCACGGACGGCTTTCCGCTCTGGCAGGACGCGCAGTGGGTCGGCGAACCGGATCGCGATTACGGCTATGGTCTGAAGCAGTCCGAAGCCTTCGCTACGGCGCTGACGAAGCGGCTGCGCATCGGCGAAGAATTCCTCATCACCGCTCACGAAGACCCGCTCGAATATCTCCATCTCGAACGCAAGCTGCCTATTAACGTCGATCCCTTCGACAACAAAATGGACAACGCCGAAGACCGCGAGCGACTGCGCCGCACCTTCGAGCGCGGCCTCAATACGCCGACCGGTTACGTGTTGCCGTTGAAGTACTTGGGCGGCAAACAAGGCGTGGAGTGGCAATCCGGCCTGTGGATGCTGCGCGCGCAGCATCTCTATCTGGTGCCTGGCGATTCGCCCATCGGCTTCCGCCTGCCCGTTGCCGCGCTGCCGTGGGAACCGGCCAATGAAAAACAAAAAGTAGAAACACCCGATCCGATGGCGCCGCTCGAACCGCTGCCAGTGCCCCGTGAGACGCCGACGCGTGCGGCCCCGCTCTCTAAACCCGCGGCGCACAAACGCGGTCCGATTGTCCGCACCGCGCTCTCCGTCGAAGCCAGGGAAGGCCGCCTCTACGTTTTCGTCCCGCCCGTCGACACAACCGAAGGCTACGTCGAACTGGTCGCCGCCATCGAAGATACCGCGGCGCAGCTCAAAATGCCGGTGCTGATCGAAGGCTACACACCGCCTTCCGATCCGCGCCTCAAGCAGGTGCGCGTCACCCCCGATCCTGGCGTAATCGAAGTCAACACGCAGCCCGCCTCCACCTGGGCCGAACTCGCAGCCAACACGGTCGAGCTTTACGAACAGGCTCGCCAGACGCGTCTCGGCACCGAAAAATTCATGCTCGATGGCCGCCACACAGGCACCGGCGGAGGCAACCACCTCGTGCTCGGCGGACCCACTCCGCCCGATAGTCCGTTCCTGCGCCGGCCCGATCTGCTCCGCAGTCTGCTCGGCTACTGGGTTAATCATCCGTCGCTCTCGTATCTCTTCTCCGGCGTCTTCATTGGCCCCACCAGTCAGGCTCCGCGCGTGGATGAGACCCGGCCCGATGCCGTTTACGAACTCGAAATCGCCTTCAGTCTGCTCGATCCCGAACCAGCCGACGTTCCGCCCTGGCTCGTCGACCGGCTCTTCCGCGATCTGCTGGCCGATGGCACCGGCAACACCCATCGCGCCGAATTCTGCATCGATAAACTCTACTCGCCCGATACGTCGAGCGGCCGTCTGGGCCTGCTCGAACTGCGCGCCTTTGAAATGCCTCCGCATGCGCGCATGAGCCTCGCGCAACAGTTGCTCGTGCGCGCCTTCGTCGCCCGCTTCTGGAAAAAGCCTTACGCCGACGCGCCCATTCGCTGGGGCACTCGTCTTCACGATCGCTACCTGCTCCCCTACTACGTCGAAACGGATTTCGGTCTCGTGATCGACGAACTGCGCACCGCCGGTTATGCCATGGAAGCCGACTGGTTCGCGCCTCACATTGAGTTCCGCTTCCCGGTTTACGGACGCGTTAACTACGGCGGCATCGAAATCGAGCTTCGCCAGGCCATCGAACCCTGGTACGTGCTCGGTGAAGAACCGGGCGGCGGCGCCACTGCGCGCTTTGTCGATTCCTCGGTCGAGCGCATGCAGGTCCGCGTCACCGGCCTCATCGACGAACGCTATTGCGTCACCTGTAACGGCCGGCGTCTGCCGCTCAAATCGACCGGCACGCAGGGCGATTACGTCTGCGGCGTGCGTTATCGCGCCTGGCAGCCGCCGCGCTGTCTGCATCCCACTATCCCCGTGCATACGCCGCTGGTTTTCGATCTGGTGGATCTCGCCGCGGGCCGTTCCATCGGCGGCTGCACGTATCACGTCGGGCACCCCGGCGGCAGGAATTACGATACCTTTGCGGTAAACTCGAACGAGGCCGAAGCGCGTCGCAGGGCCCGTTTCCTTGCCTTCGGGCACACTCCGGGCAAGATGGCTGCGCCGCCCGTCGAAGAAAATCCGGAATTTCCGTCGACCCTGGATTTGCGCAGAATGGACTTGCGCAGAGGTCGAAGCCGTAAATCGTCTGTAAAAGGCTAACGATACTTGCTCAAGAGCGCCCACGTGAAACCACCTTCTGCACCCTCGGGAATCCATGGGATGGTCCGGCAGTACGTGCCGGTCCAGGGCCATTGGGATGAAGCGCTGCTCGAATCCGGCTTCCCGCGCCGACCCTGGCGGCATCTGTCCGTCGCGCTGGGCCGCATGGGTTTTCGTCAGCTCAGCAGCCGCTGGCGCACCGGCCAGCAGCTAATTCAGGCCAACGGCATCACCTACAACGTTTACGGAGATCCGCAGGGCAAGGAACGTCCGTGGCTGATGGACCCGATCCCGCTGCTGATCGATGAAGCCGAGTGGGCCGGTATCGAGCGCGCCATTATTCAGCGTGCCACTTTGCTGAACACCATGCTGGGCGATCTCTACGGTCCGCAGAAGCTGGTTCACCAGGGCCATATTCCCGCGGCGATGCTGTTCGCCAATCCCAATTTTCTGCGCCCCTGCTTCGGCATGAAGCCGCCCGGCGGCGTCTACATCCATAGCTACGCGGCCGATCTGGCGCGCTCGCCCGATGGCAGCTGGTGGGTCATCGCGGATCGCACACAGGCGCCTTCCGGTGTCGGCTATGCACTCGAAAATCGTCTGGTGAGCGCGCGCACTCTGCCTTCGGTTTTCAATCTTTGTCAGGTCCGGCAGCTGAATCGCTTTTTCGAAGTGCAGCGCGATGCGCTGCTGAAAATGGCGCCGCATTCCGTTGTCAATCCGCGCCGCAGTCCGCGCGTTGTCCTGCTTACGCCCGGGCCGCATAACGAAACCTATTTCGAACATTCGTTCCTCGCTCGCCACTGGGGTTTTCCGCTGGTCGAAGGCGCGGACCTGATCGCCCGCGACAACCAGGTCTACCTGAAAACGCTCGCTGGCCTCGAACCGGTGGATCTCATTTTCCGCCGCGTCGACGATGGCTTCTGCGATCCGCTCGAACTGCGCGGCGAATCTTTGCTCGGCGTCCCCGGCCTGCTGCAGGCGGTTCGCGCGGGCAACGTGGTGATTGCGAATGCACTCGGCAGCGGCCTGCTCGAAACGCCCGCCCACATGGCGTTTCTGCCCGGCCTGAGCCGCGAACTGCTCGGCGAAGACCTGCTCATGCCTTCGGTGGCCACGTGGTGGTGCGGCCAGGAAGCGCCTCTGCGCTACGTGCTCGAACATCTGAATGAAGTCGTCATCAAGCCGGCGTTTCCGCGCTTCGGCAAGAAGGTCGAATTTCCCGCCATGCTCGATAAAGCGGGGCGCGCGGATCTGGCGCGGCGCATTCAGGCCAATCCCGGACAGTTCGTCGCACAGGAGCAGGTGGCACTTTCCACCGCGCCGGTTCGCACCGAATACGGTATCGCCCCGCGTCACGTTGTGGTGCGCGTTTTCGCCGCATGGGATGGCGAGAGCTACACGATGTTGCCAGGCGGATTGACGCGCGTCTCCACCGCCGATAAGTCGCTCGTGGTGTCCATGCAGCAGGGCGGCGGCAGCAAAGATACCTGGGTTCTCGGCACCGAAAAAGAAGAGGAAACCGCGAAGACTTTTGCGGCGGAATCGGCCGTTGTGCCCCGCGGCACCGGCGAACTTCCCAGTCGCGCGGCCGACAATCTGTTCTGGCTGGGCCGCTATGCCGAGCGCGTCGAAGACAACGTTCGGCTGGTCCGCACGCTGCTTCCCGGCCTCTCCGGCGAGGCCGATTTCGGACGCACCGCATCGCTTGAAACCGTCACGCAGTTGCTGGCGAACATGGGTTACCTCGCCGAAGAGTTTCCGTCTTCGTCGCTTGCGCAGCAGCGCTGGCAGTTGCAGCGATTGCTGACCGGCATGGTCTATAACCCAGCCAGAACCACCGGCATCGGCTGGAATCTGAAGCAAATCCGGCGTGTGGCATGGCCTTTGAAAGAGCGCCTCTCGCAGGATACCTGGCGCGTGCTGCAACAGCTCGACATGGAATTTTCGAGCGCCGCTCCTGGCAACGCCGATCAGAGTTTTGTGGCTGAAATGAATCTGATGGATCGCGCGGTGGTCACGCTCTCTGCCTTCGCGGGCCTGCTGATGGAGAACACGACGCGCGGCTATGGCTGGCGCTTTCTCGAAATCGGTCGCCGTCTCGAACGGGCGCTGCAAATCTCCAATCTGCTCGATGGCGCGCTCGCGCGCACCGCTCTCGATGACGACGGCGAAACGGAATCGTGCCTCGAAGTGCTGCTCCAAATTGCCGACAGCTCCATCACCTATCGCACCCGCCATCTCACCGACGTTCGTGTCGACTATGTCCTCGAACTTCTGCTGGCCGATGAGGCGAATCCGCGTTCGGTAGCCTTTCAGCTGGTGGGACTGCTCGAACAAATCCAGCATTTGCCCGGGCGCGATACCGATAGCAACGCGTCACCCGAGCAACGGCTCATCTCGAAGGCGCTGGGCTCCGTACGGCAGGCCTGGATGGCGGATCTGGCGAAGCGCGACGACGAAGGCAAGCTGAGCGCGCTCGGCGACCTGACGCAGCATCTGCGCGCGACCCTTTACGATTTCTCCGATGCGCTGACCGCGCGCTATCTCAGCCATCTGACGCAATCGCGCCTGCACTCGGCATAACTTATGGCGACGACTTACCGGACCACTCACACGACAACGTACATATACGATCAATCCGTCGCGCAGAGCATCAGCGAAGCGCGTCTGACGCCGCGTTCGTTTGCGCGGCAGCGGGTTCTCGAAGCTCACGTCTCCGTGATGCCGGATTTTGCGACCATGGATGCCCGCACCGATTACTTCGGCAATGAGGTCACCACGATCGCGGTTTTCGGTACGCACGATCGCTTCATCGTGACCTCCACAAGCGTGGTGGAGGTCGGAATCGGACCCGCGCGCGAGTTTCCGGTAATCCCCTGGGAGACCGTGCGCGACCAACTGGCGGTTCCGTCGGATGACCAGAGCCTGGCTGCTTCCGAATTCATTTTCGAATCGCCGTATGTGCCGCTCGTGAAGTCGGTGGCCGAGTACGCGCGCATTTCCTTCATCCCCGGCAGGCCATTGATGGAGAGCCTGCGCGAACTGAAGCATCGCATTCACGACGAATTTACCTACAAGCCGGAATCGACCTCCATCGAAGTGCCGCTCCAGGAATTAATGGAAAAGCGCCACGGCGTTTGCCAGGATTTTGCGCACGTGATGATTGGCGGCATACGCAGCATGGGACTCGCCGCCCGCTATGTGAGCGGCTATCTGCGCAGCGGTGGGGACGTGCAGGGCTCGGAAGCGTCGCACGCCTGGGTATCGGCGTGGGTGCCCGGCGCGGGCTGGGTGGATTTCGATCCGACCAACGATGTCATGCCGGGTGAGGGGCATGTGACCGTCGGCTGGGGCCGCGATTTCGGCGACGTCACGCCGGTAAAAGGCGTGGCGCTGGGCGGCGGCGGACAGACCGTGGAAGTGGAAGTCCACGTGGTGCCTTTGGAAAAACTCGCGGCGTAAAAATGGCGTTTCGGGTTCGGGCAATGACTGCGGATGACTGGCCTGCGGTCCGTTCCATATACGAAGAGGGCCTCGCAACCGGCATCGCAAGCTTCGAAACAACAGCGCCGGAATGGGAACAATGGAATGCTGCGCGCTTGCTGCATTCGCGGCTTGTGGCGTGCGATGAAATCGTTCTCGGCTGGGCCGCGCTGAGCCCGGTATCGCAGCGCGCGTGTTACGCGGGAGTGGCTGAAGTGGGCGTCTATATCGCGGCAGCGGCACGTGGCCAGGGTGTTGGACGAGCGTTGCTGGAGGCCATCATAGTCTCCGCCGAATCGCACGGAATCTGGACTCTGCAGGGCGCCACCATCGCATCCAACACCGCGAGCCTCGCGCTACAGCAACGCTGCGGCTTCCGGGTCGTAGGCCACCGCGAGCACATCGCTCAACGCGATGGCATCTGGCACGACACCGTTCTCACCGAGCGCCGCAGTACAAAGGCTGGACTGTTTTAGGCGGTCGCAGTCTCAGCCAGGTGGGTCGCGATGTACCACTTGTTTCCGAACGCGTCTTCCACTCCGCCCACGCGATCGCCATACGGCTGGTCTGCCGGTTCCGTAATCGAAGTGGCTCCCGCTTCGAGCGCGCGACGATAAACCGCATCCACTCCGGGCACGTACAGATAGAACATGCCAGGCATCGGCTGATATACGCCCGCCGCATCGAAGAATTCCATAGCCGCATCGCCGATCTTCACCGTGGTGTGAAGGATCGCGCCTTCCGGTGACGTATGGCGTCCCGATTCTTCCGCCCCAAATGCGCGCTCCAGAAAATCGATGACAGGTCCGGACTGCGGCGGATGCAGATAAGGCTGAATAGTCGGCGCGCCTTCGGAGTAATAGTTGTCACCCTGGAACGTCGCGATATACCAGTTGTTGCCGAAGGGGTCTTGCACGTTGGCGGTGCGCTCGCCCCATGGCTGATTCGTCGGTTCCTGCAGAGAAACAGCGCCCGCCGTGAGCGCGCGCTGGTAGGTAGCGTCGACATCTGGCACATAGATGTGGAATGCCATCGGTCGGCTCTCACCGAACCACGAAACATCCGGACCGCCGCCGCCAATCATCATCATGGAGTCGCCCACGCGCACCTCGCCGTGATAGCCGCCAGCGGAACCTACGGCGCGGAAAGTCTCTTCAGCACCGAACACTTCCTTCATGAACCCGATCATGCCAGGCACATCCTGAACGATCGGATAGGGCGTCAAAGTGCGAAAACCATGGCGGGAGTGCATGCGAAAATCTCCTCAGTCACCGCTATTCTATTCCAGCTTAGGATCTGGCCGTTACGGGTTGCGCACGCAGGTATAGGTCAGCTGCAAATCCCACTTTCCCGCCTCTGCGGCGTACTCGGGTTCGAAGCTCGCCACGTCGTCCGGGCTGTCCGGGTCAAAGTGCCCCGGACGCGCTTCGGGCGTCCCGAACACTTTGTCAACTACAAAGCCCTGACTGCAGTGTCCGCGAAGGGCGAAGCCCCCCGTAAGGTAGTAGCTTGCATAAGCTTGCCATGGCTGCAGCGGTTTGCCCGCGCTCGTCACACGAAAGGTAACCGGGTGATCTCCGGGTCTGTAGTTGATGATCATATCCACACGGTACGCCCGAACGCTCTTGCTTGGCTTTGCGTTCGAGTAGTCCGGAAATGGAGGCTTGCGTTCGCACTTCCCGATTGGTTCGATTGCCTGCGCATCCTGGTACATTTCGCGGGAAAAGTAACCGGTGTGTGCGTAATCCAAGTAGCCGCGCGAGCTCACTCGGCAGTCCCTCAGAGTCTCGATGGGAGTTGGGCCTTGTGTGGCCGCAATCTGGATCGAAGTCTGTCCACACTGCGGCTTGTCCAGTTTCAACTCAAACCATTGTCGCAAGCCGTCATGGTAGAGCACTTGGCCTTCCAGTTCCCGGACCTGCGAAGGGGAACCTGTCGTGGATTTGGGACACGTTTGACCGGCGGCGGACAGTGCCGCAGAGGCCAACAGAACGCACGCCAATAATGAGCGGGACACGTGGATCAGACGAATTCTTTAAAGAGCTCTTTGGCAGGCCGCGCGATTACCTGGCGGTCGACTAGTATTCCGTCTTCGCCCGCAACATCGGAGCCAACCTGCACCGCAGTCTCGACGCTGGCGACATCGCCCGTCATCAGCACGAAGCCCTTGCCGCCGAGCGCCATCGCGAGATGCACGCGGAACAGAGTCACGTTCGCGGATTTCACCGCTGCGTCGGCGACGTCGATGATGCTCGACGCCGAAAACGTTTCGATGATCCCCAGCGCGCCGGCCGTTTCCGGATCGAGCGCGACGTTGCCCATGATGGCGGGAAAAATCGAGGCGTGCACGCGCGTAATGTGGCGCTTTTCGATGATGGCTCCGCGTCCGGCCTTCGCAGCGGCATCGAGCGATGCGCCGACCGCGTCGGCATCACCAGCCACGGCTACCAGGAACTTGCCCGAGCAGATGGTCCGCGCCATGATGATCTTCACGTTGGCGGCCTTGATCATGGCATCTTCCACGGTATAGCCGCGCGCCACGCTCGAAAGCTCTACAAGTCCGATTGAATCGAGTTCTTCCATTATTATTCCTATGCGGTAATCGTTACTGAACTATTGACCGTGGTCACCGTACCGTTGATGCTGGCGTGAATGCGCGCGCCCAGAGCTTTCTCCGCGGGCTTGCCGATCAGATCGCCGATCTTCACTTTGTCGCCAACCTTCACCGTCGCGATAGCGGGCGCGCCGGTGTGTTGCTTCAGCGGCAGCACTACTTTTTTCGGATAGAAATCCACCTTCGTGAGCGGGCCGACGTTGCGATAGTTATCGAGGCCCAGTTTGAGAATCAGGCGCTTCGTCGAAACGCGGCGATAGTCCTTCATCGGGTGCGTTTCGATATCGTTGGGGTCGCCTTTGAACTTCAGACCCTGCTCGCGCGCGGCGGGTTTGCCCTGCACGCAGACGTTTTTCGGGTCGAGATCTTCCGGGCACGAAAAGAGCGAACAGAGATTGCATTCGCAGCAGTAAAGCGTGGCCGCGACGAGTTGCTCGTTCGACGTTCCGAACATCAGCGCGCGCATGGCGGCATGCGGTTCGATCGGATGGCCGAGCAGATAGCGCGGGCAAAGATCGGTGCAGAAGCGGCACTGATCGCAGGCGGATTTACCGACCTTGTGGATGGTCGCCCACGGCATTTTGTAACGCAGGATCAGCGAATGATCGGCAGGCAACACGATGATGCCGCCGAGAGTTTTGGTCGCCGGCTCATCGAGATTCGTGCAGACCTTGCCCATCATGGCGCCGCCGAGGAGTACGCCGAATTCGGGAACTGTAGCGCCGCCCGCAGCTTCGATCACTTCGCCGATCGTCATGCCGATCGGCACCGCAACGGTGATCGGGTCGGCGACGGCTCCGGCGACGGTGAGGTACTTGTGGGTCACCGGCTGATCGAGGCCGATATTCATCAGCGTTTCGACATTCATGACGACGCAGCCGACGTCTTTGGGCAGGCCGCCAGGCGGGATAATGCGCTTCGTGATGTCGTTGACCATCACGAATTCATCGCCGGACGGATAGGAATCGACCAGCGGAAAAATCCGCACGTCCGCCGGAAGTTTGGGGGTTAGCGCGTCGATAACGCCGTGGTATTTGTTCTTGATGCCGATGACGGCCTCGGTGCAGCCGGCCAGTTCCATGGAGATGCGGATGCCACGCAGCATGTCATCGGCGTGGTGCATCAGCAGCTCTTTGTCTTTATGTAAGAGGGGCTCGCACTCCGCTCCATTGACTAAAAGCTGTGGAACCTGTGCAGTGAGTTTGACGGATGTTGGAAAACCGGCGCCACCGGCACCCACAATTCCAAGCTCGGCGATTCGGTCTAAGGTCATTTTGGACGATTCTGATTGACTCTGATTGAAAGTATATATAAAATGGCGTAGGATAGTCAATTACGTCCAATGAAGATTCTCGTCGTTAATATCGGAACGACCTCGCTCAAGTACCGGCTCTATGATATGGAGTCGGGCTCGGTGCTGGCGAAGGGTCTGGTCGAGCGAATTGGTCAGGCGGGCTGTTGCCCGAACTACGAGGCCGCGATTGCGCAGTGTCTCGGCGATTTGCCGATTGGCCTCAAGGAACTGAGCGCCATCGGCTTCAAGGCGGTGCATGCCGGGCCGGTGACCGGCGCGCGACTGGTGGATGACGTGGTGCTGAACGCGATGGAGGAATTTACTTTCCATGCGCCGGCGCACAATCCTCCGTATATCGCGGCAATGCGGGCGTTTCAGCATCAGGTTCCTTCGGTGCCGCTGGTTGCTCTGTTTGAGACGACGTTTTTTGGCGAGGTGCCGGAGCGCACGCTCACTTATTCGCTGCCTTACGAATGGAAGGAAGAATTCGGGATTCGGCGGTATGGATTTCACGGAGCCAGCCATCGCGCGGCGAGTGAAAGCGCTCAGGCGCTGCTGGGCCGAAAAGATATTCGCCACATTTCATGCCACCTGGGCGGCAGTTCCAGCCTGGCGGCGATTCGAAATGGCGTCGCGGTGGATTCCAGCTTCGGAATCTCGCCGCAATCGGGAATTCCGCATGTTAATCGCACGGGCGATGTGGATGGATTCGCTGTGCTGTATGCGATGAAGCGGCTGAACCTGGGGGTTGATGAGATGGCCGCGATCATGTCGTCGAAATCGGGGCTGGCGGGGATGAGCGGGACGTCGGGCGATATGCGCGACATCGAGGCGGGGATTGCAAAGGGCGATCATCGCTGCCAGGTTGCGATGGACGTGTTCGTGAAGGCGATCCGGAATTACATTGGAGCTTTTCTGGTGGAACTGGGTGGCCTGGATGTGCTGACGTTTTCGGGCGGCATTGGAGAGAACGGCGCGCCGACCAGGGCCGCGGTTTGCAAAGGGCTGGAGTTTTTGGGAATCGAGCTGGATGCGGCGAAGAATGCGGCTGCGCGTGGCGAGGCTCAGATTTCGACAGGAAGTTCGAAGGTTCCGATTTATATTGTGCCGGCGGATGAAGAGCGCATTGTGGCGCGCGCCGCGGCTGAGGTTGTGAGTCAGGCGGTGACGGTTTGATTTCGCGCTCGGCGGTTGAAAATATCGTTCGCGATGTGGTGACGCGGAAGCTCGCAGCCAATGTCACTGGCGTTGGTGGCAAACGCCGGAACGGCCCGCCTTTGCGCGTGGATTCTTCCGCGCGACACATGCATCTGTGCCGCGGAGATATCGATGCGCTGTTCGGCAAAGGCTATGAACTGACGGAATACCGGCCGCTTTATCAGCCCGGCAATTTTGCGGCGAACGAAATGGTGACGCTGATCGGGCCGCGCAGCCGGGTGATTTCGAATCTTCGTATTCTGGGGCCGCTGCGTCCGGAATCGCAGATCGAGCTGGCTTATACGGATGCAATCAGTCTCGGGCTGGATATTCCGGTGCGGCTTTCGGGCAACGTGAAAGACACGCCGGGCGCGTGGGTGATGGGGCCGAAGGGGATGATCCAGCTGAAGCAGGGGATTATCCGGGCCGCCATTCATGCGCACATGAATCCGGAAGACGCCGAATTTTACGGCGTGAAACAAGGCGATCTGATGAAGTTGCGGGTGGGTGGCGATGCCGCCACGACCTTTGAGAAAGTCCATGTGCGGATCGATAAGACGGTTTTGCTGAATGTTCACATGGATACGGATGAAGCGAATGCGTGTGGTCTGCACAAGGCGAAAGATATTCAGTTGTTCAAGTAGTTCCGTGAGGAGAGAGAACACAAAATTATGAAGCAAGCGTTAGGAATGATCGAAACCAAGGGCTTTGTCGCGTTGTGTGAAGCGACCGATGCCATGTTGAAGGCGGCGAATGTTACGCTCACCGGCTGGGAAAAGGTCGGCAGCGGCCTGGTCACGGCGTTCATCGAGGGCGATGTGGCGGCGGTGCGTGCGTCCATCGACGCGGGCGCGGCGGCGGCGAAGCGCATCGGCGAAGTATCGGTGGTGCAGGTGATTCCGCGGCCTCACGACGAGCTGGGTGCTTTCGCACCGGCACTGAAGAAAGAGCCGAGCCCTGCGGGCGAAAACGACAAGGCGGGCGCGGTTGGCTTTATCGAAACCCGCGGGCTGGTCGGGCTGATCGAAGCGAGCGATGCCATGTGTAAGGCCGCGAATGTGCGGCTGGTGAAGCAGGTGGAAATCGGCGGCGGCTTTGTCACGGCTATTGTGCGCGGCGATGTGGGCAGCGTGCGGGCGGCGGTGGATGCGGGCGCGGCGGCGGCGAAGCAGGCGGGCGAACTGGTTTCGTCGCACGTGATTCCGCGGCCGAGCGACGGGCTGAACGATGGTTTGCTGAGATAGATATCAGAGCACAAGGAGATTACGAACATGGAAAATCAGGCGATTGGAATGATCGAAACGAAGGGCCTTGTGGCGCTGGTGGTCGCGACGGACGCGATGCTGAAAGCGGCTAAGGTTCAGTACAAGGGCTGGAGAAAAGTGGGCAGCGGTTTGTGCACGGCGTTTGTGACGGGCGATGTATCGAGCGTGAAGGCGGCGGTGGATGCGGGCGCGGCGGCGGCTCGTCCGGTGGGCGAACTGGTGAGCGTGGACGTGATTCCGCGTCCGCATGACGATTTGTCGACTGTGCTGCCGAAGTAGTTGCGTACGCGCTAAAGAGGAAAAATGTTTCTGGCGAAGGTGATCGGCAATGTCGTCGCGACGCAGAAGAGTCCCGAGTTCAACGGGATGAAACTTCTGCTCATCCAGCCGTATATCAACAAGGAAAAAGTGCTGGTGGCGTCGGGCAGTTCGGTGGTGGCGGTGGATAGCGTGGGCGCGGGGATTGGCGAATGCGTGATGTTTACGCAGGGCAGTTCGGCGCGCCTGACGCATAACACGAAACAGGCTCCGGTGGATGCGGTGATCGTTGGCATTGTCGATTCGGTGGAAGTGGAAGGGACTACGGTCGCGAAGCCTTAGGGCTAACGATTTAACGAGACAAACCATGACTTTGAATCAGGAAATGGTAGCGGAGATTACGCGTGAAGTAGTGGCGCGGCTACAGGCCCAGTTGCAAAACGCGCCGAGTGCGGCGAGTGTGCCAACGATTCGCGACGGTGTGTTTCCCACCGTGGATGAAGCGGTGAAGGCTGCCGCTATCGCGCAGCTGAAGGTGGCGGAACTGAGCCTGCCGGATCGCGGCAAGGCTGTCGCCATCATCAAACGCATGTGCGAACAGAATGCGGACGACTGGGGCCGGCAGGAGATGGAAGAGACGAAAATCGGCCGCCTCGATCATAAGATCGAGAAGCTGAAGATCGTCAAACAGGTGCTGGGCGTGGAAGCGATGCGCAGCGATATTCGCGCGGATACGACGGGCGTTTGCCTGATTGAGCGTGCGCCGTGGGGTGTGATCGGCATGGCTTTGCCTGCCACGCATTCGGTGCCGACGATGTCGAGCAATGCGATTAATGTGATCGCGTCGGGCAATACGGCGGTGTTTTGTCCGCACCCGGCGGGCGCGAAATGCGCGGCCATGGCGCTGCGGGCGTTCAATCGCGAGATCGATCGCGAACTGGGCATTCCGAACATGATTACGACGATGGCCGATCCGAGTATTCAATCGGCCGAAGAGATGTTTCATCATCCCGGGATTGCGCTTTTGTGCGTTACGGGTGGACCGTTTGTGGTGAAGGCGGCGTTGAAATCGGGCAAGCGCGTGATCGCGGCGGGTCCGGGAAATCCGCCGGTGCTGGTGGATGAGACGGCGGATCTGAATCACGCGGCGAAGTCGATTATTGCGGGCGCGTCGTTCGATAATAATCTGCTTTGCATCGGCGAGAAAGAAGTTTTTGTGGTGGCGAGCGTGTTCGACGCTTTCCGCGCCGCAATGAAAAGGGCCGGCGCGTTTGAACTGGATGCGGCGGCGGTGGAGCGGTTATCGGATGCGGCGTTTACGTTCGATGGTCCGGGCAAGGGCTGCGGGCGGGCGCATCTGAAGCGCGATCTGGTGGGTAAGAACGTGTCAGACTTAGCGGCTGCGGCCGGCGTTTCGGTTCCGGCTGGTACGGATTTGCTTTTCGGCGAGACGAAGGCCGAGCACGCGTTTGTCGTGGAAGAGCAGATGATGCCTTTCATTCCGATCGTGAAGGTGGCCTGTTCGGATGCGGGGATTGCGGCCGCGGTAGAAGCGGAGCACGGGTATCGTCATACGGCGATCATTCACTCGCAGAACATGACTACGGTGACGAAGATGGCGCGGGCGATGAACACGACTTTGTTCGTGCAGAACGGGCCTTGCACGGCTGCGCTCGGGAGCGATAGCCCTGGATATTTGAGTTTCAGTATTGCGACGCCGACCGGTGAAGGCGTGACGACTCCGCTGACGTTTACGCGGGAGCGGCAGATGGTGCTGGGGCGCGGGGCGCTTAGGATTATTTAAGTCATGTATCTGGCTCGCATTGACGGCACTCTGACTGCGACGATCAAACACGAGACCCTCGGTGGGTTTCGGTTTTTGATTGCGCGGCGGCTGGAAGGCGATGGCAGCGATAGTGGTGAGCCGCAGGTTTTGGTGGATATGATCGGGGCGAGTGTTGGCTCCATCGTGCTGGTGACGACGGATAACGAGGCGGTTCGAAAAGCTTCGAAAAATACAACGCCGGTGCGGCTGGCGGTGATGGGGATTGTGGATTCCGTGTATATGGGTGGCGCATGAGACTCGGCGTGGTGCGCGGCACCGTGGTGCTGAATCATGCGGTGCCGTCGCTCATGGGCGTGCGGCTGGTGATTCTGGAACCGGTGACGGCTGAGCGGCTGGCGGCGGGGAATCCGGGTGGCGGGAAATGTTTGATTGCGGCCGATCAGCTGGGGCCGGGCGTGGGGCAGATGGTGGGTTTTGCGGAGGGGCGGACGGCGGCGAGTCCGTGGTATCCGAACGATATTCCGGTGGATGCGTATTGCTGTCTGATTGTGGAGAATCTCAATTACACTCCGCCAGCGGCGCCCGCTCAGCAGGCGCCCGATCAGCAAACGGCAGTCGCGAAACCGAACGGTAAAAAGTCAAAGCAAAAGGTGCGCTCATGAAAAGTTTCGATCTTCGTCAGTTCCGTGTAATCACGCTGGAAGATATTGACAATGCGGTGAAGGCCGGCGCGAAGGAAGTGCTGGTGCAATCGCGCGCTATTCTGACGCCCTCGGCGAAGGATGCGTGCACGGCGCGCGGGATTGCGGTGAAGGGCGGTTGCTGCGACGATGGCGCGTGTGGCTGCACCGGCAAGGGCGCGTCTTCCCTGGGGCCGTCTGCGACGGAGTGGGATAAAATTCTCAACTCGCCCGAAGCGGAAAAAATCAAAGCGGAAATCGTGGATGTGGGCCGCAAGCTGTGGATGCGCCAGTATGTGGATGGCAACGGCGGCAACATTTCCTATCGCATCGCGGAGAACGCGGTGATCTGCACGCCGACGCTCACGAGCAAGGCGGATCTGAAGACCACCGATATGTGTCTGGTGGATCTGGATGGCAAGCAACTGGCGGGCAGTGCGGCGCGTACGAGCGAGATCCTGCTGCATCTGGAGATTTATAAAGCGGTGCCGGAAGCGAAGAGCTGCGTGCATTGCCATCCCGCGCACGCGACGGCTTATGCGATCACGGGGCGCGTGCCGATCACGTGCGTCATTCCCGAATTTGAAGTGTTCATCGGCAAGGTGGCGCTTTCACCGTACGAAACGCCGGGTACGAAGAAGTTTGCCGAGACCGTGATTCCTTACGTGAAGAAGCACAACACGGTGCTGCTGGCGAATCACGGAATCATCTGCTGGGCGGATACGGTGACGCATGCCGAGTGGTTCGTCGAAGTGACCGATACGTACTGCTGGACGCTGATGCTGGCGAATCAGCTGGGGTCGCCCATCACGCACATCACGCCGGAGAAGAACGACGATCTGCTGGAACTGAAGAAGAAGCTGGGGCTGCCGGATGCGCGGCACGATATCACCGATCTGCAGGAATGCGCGCTGTGCGACCTGCCGGAATTTCCGGGCGGGATCGCAGTGGTGCCGAATCCGATATCGGGTGGCCCGGCGATTGGCGGGTCGGGCGGCGCGTCGGGCTCGGATGTGGATGCCATCGTTAAATCCGTCACCGATGCGGTGATGGCGGCACTCGGCAGCAAGTAAAACCATGAAGGCGCCGGGGCGGCACCTCAAAATTCGCACACTGCTCGACGCGCAGGAATTCGTCGACCTGGAGACGTTTTGCCGCGAACTGGAGGCGTCGGAATCTTCGGTTCGCCGCGATCTGGTGCAACTGGAAAGCGAGGGCATGCTGCGGCGCGTGTATGGCGGCGCGATGGCGGCGCGAGAGCAAAACGGCCGCGAACTGACGCGCGAACAGGGCCTGGATTTCGACTGGCAAAGCACGCGCCAGGCCGAAGAGAAGCGGCTGATTGCGGCGAAGACGGCGGGGCTGATCGAAGACCGGCAGACGGTGATTCTGGATGGCGGTTCCACGGTGGCTGCGGTGGCGCAGGCGCTGCGCAATCGGAGTCTGCATGTGATTACGAACTCGCTGCCGATCGCGCTGGCGCTCGACGACGCGCGGCAGATTGAGGTGACGCTGACCGGCGGTTATCTTTATCCGAGGCTGCGGGTGACGCTGGGTCCGCTGTGCGAACAGATGCTGAGCGGCGTGGCGGCGGATGTGCTGATTATGGGCATCGGCGGCGTGACGGCGGATGGGTTCAGCAACGGGAATTCGCTGGTGGTGGGGTCGGAACGCAAGATGATCGAGGTGGCGCGCAAGGTGATTATCGTAGCGGACCACACGAAGTTCGGCCGAAGCGCGATGATTCCTCTGGCGCCGCTGGAGACGGCGGATTATGTGGTTTCCGACGCCGGGCTGACGGAGGAGTATCAGGAGATGCTGCGGGCGCAAGGGGTGGAAGTGCTGCTGGGGTAGGCTACGACGCCTTTTCGCCGCGGTCGTCGTCGCGGCGAGGCACGAGAAAAGGTCCGGAGCGGACTCCGGTCCGGACAGCCTCGCCAACGGTACCGCACACCTCGCCATCCGCGTACCCCTGGTAGCGCTGCAGCGCGGAGATCGCGGCGTTCAACAAGGCCAGGCGCGCCCGCATTCCGGGCAGGGCGCTTTGCGAAAGCCGCCGTACTTTCTTTTCCTTCTCAGTTCTCATATGTACTCCGTCAGTTCCTCCGATTGTGCACGTTATCCGTGCGTTCGTCAACTATCGAAAGGCAGATAACTGCGTGGGATATCTCTTTAAATGAGGTGGGATATGTCCGATACTTGCCTGGGGTGGTCCAGCATTCCGGTGGGCTGCGAGCATGTAGGCGTATAGTCTGGCGTTTGTGTAGGATTTGTCCGACAAACCTCCGCCAGACGATGAAAACGCGATAATTAAAATCGGCAAACATCGTAAAAGTTTGTAGTAGAATCAAGGCTCTTCGGGGACGAAAGTTAGCGTAAACCCAGGGACAAAGCGAATTGGCTCAGACGATTCCAGGTCCGAAAGACGAACAGGTGCCGCTCGCGCGCGCGGCGGTTCGGGACCTGCTGCTGGTGGCGCTGGCATGGAATCTGATTCGCCTCGCGTCATTTCCGCTGATACCCGGAGCGTGGGGTCCGGCGCTTTTTCTACTTTCGGTTTACAGTATTTCCGTCATCATTATTCCCTTTCTTCTGTGGCGGCGCGGCCGGGAGTTGCAGGCGGCCTGGTCGATGACCATCAGCGGCAGTCTGGTGGCGTCGTCATACATTCTCATCTCGGGTGGAATTCGGAGTCCAGGGACTATTATGCAAATCGCCATGGCAATTGTGGCTGCCCTGGTGCTGGGCAGGAAAGGTGTGCTCTTTATCGGACTGTCGGCGGTCGCTTTTCTGGCCAGCGTGACGGTCTTCCAGGCTACCGGAGGGCAGTTGCCCTTGCTGGTGTCGCAAGGATACTGGAGTTCGCTGATCAGCGTATTAGCAGCAGGGTCGCTCGCGTTCGCGCCGATTCCGCGCGCGCTGGGGCGCCTGCACCGCATGTCGTCGGAGCGCCAGAGAATTTCCGCGGAACTGCAGGCCAGCCATCTCAGGCTGGAAAGTCTGATCGATTTGGTGGAAGGGATCGTCTGGGAGCGCGACGTCAACACCTGGAAGTTCACGTTTGTCAGCGCGCGGGCGGAACGACTGCTGGGTTACCCGGTGCAGAACTGGACGGAAGACGGTAACTTCTGGGCCGAACATATCCATCCGGACGACCGGAACTGGGCGCTGGCCCATCGCAAATCGGCAACAGCCGGCGGGATGGATCTCAGTTGCGAATACAGGATGCTGGCGGCGGACGGCCGAACGGTGTGGCTGCGGGATCAGGCGAGTACGCCTATAGAAGACGGCACGGTGCTGCGTGGACTAATGGTGGATGTCACCAGACTCCATCGCGCCGAAGACGCGCTGCACAATCGCGAACGCCGTCTTGAAATGGCGCAGGCCGGCGCCGCATTAGGGGCATGGGAGCTCAACCTGCAGACCGGCGAATCGGTATTTAACGGCGAATGGCTGCGAATGTTCGGCCTTTCCGACGATAGGGGGCCGGTATCCCGCGATGCCTGTTTCGCCAGAATCCATCCGGAAGACCGCGCGCGCGTCGAACTGGAGACGGAGGTTGCCATCGCGTGGGATGGGCAGTTCGACTCGCAGTTCCGGGTAGTCTGGCCCGATGGCAGCATACACTGGCTGAACAGCAAGGTCCAGCTTCTGCGCGATCCGGGCGGCACGGCCTCACACTTTCTCGGAATCGCCACGGATATCACCGCGCGCCGGAAATCGGAGGCGGCACTGGCGGAAACCAGCCACTTCCTGGAGGCGGTGATCGATGCCACGCCCAATCTGATTTTCGTGGTGGATGCGGCAGGTGAATGCATTCTGGCTAACCGGCGCGCGGCGCAGTATTACGGCGCGAATGCGAACGGCGCCGCAAGAGATGCGGCGAAGCAGGTACAGACGATCGACCCTGGCGTGCTGGCGTTCATGACAGGCAGCGCGGACGTCATTCGCGACGGCAAAACGATTGAACGCGCGGAGAAACAGACGGCGCGCGACGGAAACGACTGCTGGTTTCATATTATTCAGGTGCCGCTGTCCCGGCCGGACGGGAGTGTGGCCGCTTTGGGAATCGCCACCGATATTACGGCGATGAAACAGGCCGAGGAGTCGCTGCGCGCGAAGGAGAATCATCTCCGTACCATCCTGCAGGCCGAGCCCGAGTGTGTGTGTCTGTCGTCGGCCGACGGCTTGCTGCTGGAAATGAATCCGGCCGGATTGGCGATGATCGAGGCCGATTCGGTGGAACAGGTGCGCGGGCAGAACATTTGCGGACTGATCGATGAGGAATGCCGCGCCAGAGTCCAGGAGCTTCTTCGGCAGGTCTTCGAAGGCAAGTCGTTCCGGGTGGAGTTCAGCATTATGGGCCTGAAGGGCACGAGGCGCTGGCTGGAAACCCACGCGACGCCGCTTCGGGACGCGCGGGGCAACATTCTCGCCGCGCTGAGGGTGACGCGGGACGTCACCGAAAGGAAACAGCTGGAGACCGCGCTGGAGCGGGCGAAAGCGCGACTGTCGCAGGCCAAAGCGATCGCGCATCTGGGATCGTTTTCGGCGGATCTGGCGGAAGGGACGATCGACTTCAGCGCGGAGGTTTATCGCATACTCGGTTCGGCGCCGGCACTGCTGCTGGATGAGAGGCGTCTGCCCGGCGACGCAGAAGCCGCGGGCCGGCTGCTGCACGGCGACGGCGCGCTGGTGCGAACCGCTTACCAGGAGCTGGAAGCCGAAGGCAAAGACATGGATGTGACGGTGCGCTGGCGCCGGCCGGATAACGAAATACGGCACATCCACATCAAAGGCTCGCGCGAACTGGATGCGGAAGGCAAGCCGAAGCGGATTTTCGGGGTGATACAGGACGTCACCGCGCATACGCAGGTGGTGGAGCGGCTGCGGCAACTAACGGAGCACCAGGAGAGGGTCAGGGAGGAAGAACGCACACGGATCGCGCGGGAAATACACGATGAACTGGGGCAACAGCTGACGGGGATGAAGATGCGGGCTGCGTGGACCGAAGGTCTGTTGAGTTCCTCGTCCGACCGGGCGAACGCGGACCAGGCTCGCGCGGAACTTTCGGCGATGAGCGACGCGCTCGAAGATACCATCCGGACGGTGCACCGCATTGCGTCGGAACTGCGGCCGCCGGTGCTGGATGCGCTCGGCCTGATACCCGCGCTGGAGTGGCTGCGGGGCAGTTTCGAACGGGATTACGGAATCCGCTGCGTATCGGCGCTGAGCTGCGGCGACGTCTCGCCGGACTCGGCGACCACGGTTTTTCGCGTGGCGCAGGAGGCGCTCACCAACGTGGCGCGGCACGCCAGAGCGACGCGGGTTTGGATTCGTCTGCAGGAGCGCGACCGCTCGCTGATTCTCGATGTGGAAGACGACGGGCGCGGACTGGCCGCAGACGCGGCTTCGCGCGAGGGCTCTTTTGGACTGATCGGGATACGAGAGCGGGCCCGGCTCTCGAATGGCGACGTGAACCTGCTGACGTCCGAATACGGTGGTCTACTGCTGCGGCTGACGCTGCCGAACGGCGACATGGCAAGAGAGGCGGGTGCCGGGTAAGTGGGGCCTTTTCTGGTAGTGGACGATCACAGCATGGTGAGAGAGGGTCTGGGCCGGATGCTGGCCACGGAATTTCCAGGGTCGGTCATACGCTATGCGGCTTCGCGACAGGCGGCGCTGGAAGCCGTGGTGGAAAGGTTTTTTCTGCTGGCGGTGCTCGATATCAGCATGCCGGGAGGCAACGGGCTGGGCCTGATACCGGAGATCAGGGACCGCTCTCCGAGGACGCGAATTCTGGTGCATACGATGCACCCCGAGGACCCATTCGGCTATCAGGCGCTGCGATCCGGCGCGGACGGATTTATTACCAAGGATGCGCCGGTGGAACAGATTCTGCTGGCGGTGCGGAAGATCCTGCACGGCGGGCGCTTCGTGAGCGCGGCGCTGGCCGAAGTTCTGGCGGGTGCGGTGGTGACCGGCGTCGGCGGCGGAGCGGAATCTCTTTCGGATCGCGAGTTCCAGATTTTGCGGCTGATCACGTCGGGCAAAACTCCGACGGAGATTGCGGACGATCTGGGGCTCAGCGTCAAGACGGTCAGCACTTATCGGACCAGGATTCTCGAGAAGCTGCATCTGCGGACAACGGCAGAGATGATCCGGTTCGGAATCCGGCATAATCTCGACGGGCCCGACTGAAGCTGTGATATATTCGCGGCGTAGGTATGAAGAAAGTTACGGGCGTCGCGATATTAGTGTTGGCCGGAGCCGCTATCCTCGTGCTGGCGGGTGCCGTGCTGGCGCAGCAGGGCAGGGACGCCTCTCGTGTGGATCCGGCTCGCGTGGATCCAGCGAAAGAATGGCCCACCTATGGGCACGATCCCGGCGGGATGCGGTTTTCGCCGCTCACGGAAATCACACCCGCGAATGTGCACCGGCTCAAAGTGGCATGGGTTTATCACATGACTCCGCCTCGCGCTGTGGGGGCGTCGGGCGCTTCGGGAGGCAACAGCGCGGCGGTTGCTCCGAGCGCGGGCGCGCAGGTGGGCGAAGCGGGGGAAGCGGCTCCGGCCGGGCGTGGGCGCGGACGTGGAAACGGCAACGGATTTGCCGCCAGCGAAGTGACGCCGCTGGTGATCGACGGAATTATGTATCTTTCGACGCCGCATTCGCGCGTGGTGGCGATAGATCCGGTGACGGGGCAGGAAATCTGGGCGTATCAGCTGCCGGCCAGCGTGCCTTCGACGCGCGGCGTGGAGTACTGGCCGGGCGACACGCAGACGCAGCCGCAGGTGGTGTTTGGATCGAGCGACGGCAAGCTGTACTCGGTGAATGCGAAGACGGGCAAGGCGAACGATGCGTTTGGCGATAACGGCATCGTGAATCTGAACACGCCGGAGATTCTGCACGGCTTGCCGGGGCGCGACGGGCTGAGTTCGCCGCCGATCATTTATAAGAACCTGGTGATTACGGGCGGCACCACGCAGGAGAATCCGCCGCTGGGGCCGGCAGGCGATGTGCGGGCGTGGGATATGCACACGGGCAAGCTGGCGTGGACGTTCCACTCGATTCCAGGGCCGGGCGAGAAGTTCCACGATACGTGGGGCGGCGATAGCTGGAAGGATCGCTCCGGCGTGAATGTGTGGGGCTTCATTACGGTGGATGCCGGGCGCGGCATCGTTTACATGCCGTTCGGCGCGCCTTCGGTGGATCAGTATGGCGGCGACCGGCCGGGCGACAATCTTTTCAGCACCAGCGTGGTGGCGGCGGACGCGAACACGGGGAAATATCTGTGGCATTTTCAGGTGGTGCATCACGATATCTGGGATGGCGATATGACCGGCGCGATGGCGCTGATCGACGTGAAGCAGGCGGGCCGCACCATTCCCGCAATTGCCGCGATCAACAAGCTGGGGCTGCTGTTTTTGCTGGACCGCGTGACTGGCCAGCCGATTTACGGCGTGAAGGAGCGCGCGGTGCCGCAGAGCGAAGTGCCGCTGGAGAAGGCATCGAAAACGCAGCCGTTTCCGCTGAAGCCGCCGCCGCTGGCGCGCATGACAATGAGCGCGGCGGACCTGAATACGGTGACCCCGGAGCTGGAAGTGGCGTGTAAGAAGCTGGTGGAAGGGGTGCAGATGGGTGGTCCTTATCTGCCGCCCGCGTATAACCGGCTGCGCGTGCAGTTTCCCGGCAATCATGGCGGAGTGAACTGGTTCGGGACGTCGTTCAATCCGCAGCTGGGTTATTTGTTCGTGAATACGAATGAATTAGGACAACTTTCCGGGCTGAAGGATCACGATCCGAAGACCGGCCGTGCGGCGGCGCGCGGGGTGGGCAATCGCGTGGATCCCGGTGGTCCGTATGAAGGCGTGGCGGGCGGCGGGCGGTTCAGCGTGCCGGGGCCGGATGCGCAGCAGTTGCCGTGCCAGCAGCCTCCGTGGGGCGAACTGACGGCGGTGAATGTGAATACCGGTGAATTCGCGTGGCGCGTTCCGCTGGGAGTGACCGACAGCCTGCCGGCGGATAAGCAGAAGACCGGGCGGCCAGGCAACGGCGGCACTATCGCGACGGCGGGCGGCCTGGTTTTCGTGGGCGCGACAGATGATGCGCGGTTTCGTGCCTTCGATGCGAAGACGGGTAAGGAACTCTGGACGTTTAAGCTGGGCGGGGCGGCGGAAGCGACGCCGATGACGTATCAGGGGCGCGATGGCCGGCAGTATGTGGTGATCGCGGCTACGGGCGGCGGGTTCTTTAATAATCCGGTGACGGATGACAGTGTGATGGCGTTTGCGATTAGCGGCGCGAAATAAAAGCCGGTCATCCATGCTCTACTGGACTGAATGGCTTTCCGCCGCACGCTGGGCACGCGGGACATCACGCTCTTTGCGATCGCATCCATTGTAGGCTCGCGCTGGATTGCTTCCGCCGCTCACGCGGGGCCGGGTTCCATTTTGCTGCTGGTCATTGGGGCCGTGTGTCTGGGTGTGCCGCTGGCCATTGCGACGGCGGCGCTCACGGTGCGGCATCCACAGGCCGGCGGCATTTATATCTGGACGCGCCACGATTTCGGTCCCTGGCACGCCTTCCTCTGTTTCTGGCTTTACTGGATGGGCACGATCGTGTGGTTCCCCGGCGCGGCGATGTTTTATGTCGGGGCTGCGGCTGGAGTTGCAGGACCCGCGGGACAGCACCTGGCGGACGACCGCGCGTGGCTGATCACGGCATCGCTGGCCGCGATCTGGATCGCACTGGGCGCTAATATTTTCGGAGTAAAATCCGGCCAGCGCATTGCGGATATTGGAGCGGTGGGGTCCTGGGTGCTGGCCGCGCTGCTGGGCGCGGCGGCGTGGGTGTTCCGGCAGCACCACGCGCCCGCCACGACATTTCACATACTGCCCGAATTCAGCTGGGAAACGGTGGGCCTGTTTTCGACGTTCGCTTTCGCGTTCTCCGGCATGGAAGTGCTGGGGCTGATGGGCGCGGAAATCCGCGACCCGAAACGCAGCCTGCCGCGCGCCGCATGGGTCGCCTCTGTTTTCGCGATCCTTTTCTATGGCGGTGGGACGGTGGCGATCCTGATTCTGCTGCGGCCCGACCAGGTGAGTGAACTGCAGGGCCTGACACAGGCCGGCAATGCGATGGCCGCGGCGCTTGGAACGCCATGGCTTCCGCCGCTGATCGCGGCGCTCGTCTTCTCCACCGCCATTGGGCAGTTCGGCGGGCTGGGCTCATCGACTGCGCGCCTCCCCTTCGCGGCTGGCGCCGATGGTCTGATGCCGCGCGCTTTCGGTAAGGTTCATCCGCGCTGGAACACGCCGCACGTTTCGATCGCCACGCTGGGCGCGATTGCATCGGCGCTGCTGCTGCTGATGCAGATCGGAGACTCGGTCCGCGCGGCCTACGACACGATTGTTTCGCTCATGGTGATGGTGAGCTTTGTCCCTTACGTTTATTTGTTTGGCAGTTCCTGGAAGACGGGAAACCGGTTGAGCGCGGCATCGGGAATGGCAGTGACGGTGATCGCTATACTGGCCTCGGTGGTTCCGCCCGGGGGCGTTACGAACGTGTGGATTTTCGAAGGCAAGCTGGCGATCGGGACGGTGGCGTTCGTGGGGTCGGCGTGGTTTGTTTACAGGAGAAAAGCTAGCGTCGCAGCGCTGCAGCCAGTTCATCGAATGTCATAGCGCCGGGGTGGTAGAGCGTAACGTTTCCGGCTGCATTGATGAGCACGATGGTGGGTGTGGTGCTGACTCCGTAGCGCGCGAAGTTCGCTTCGCTCAGCGGCGTTTCGACTGCGCCCAGACCGGAATAATACTGGGCGAAAATTTTAACGATGTACGAGGTCTCCACCGCAGGCGGGGCATCGACGCCGCCGGCCACATAGCCAAAATGCTCGGTGGGCGCGATGACTTCGAGGCCGTTCGCGCGGTAAGCCGATTGTATGCGCTGGATGATCGGGATTTCCGCTTTGCAATCGGAACACCAGTGCGCCCAGAAAAATAAGAGCACAGGATGGCCTGTGTGCGCGCTCAGCGCGCGCGGGTGAGGGCCGATCACGCCGGTGGTGACATCGAGTGGCGGCGCGGGCTTGCCTTCGAGCGACAACAGGTTGATGTTTTTCCGGATGCGCGCCGCGATGGAGGTGGTGCGATATTTCATCAGGTCGGCTTCGAGGAAGGTGACGGCTTCGTCGCGGTGGCCTTCGGCGGCGAGCGCCTGGCCGGTCACTTCGATGGATGCACCGAGCGCCATGGGCAAGCTCGCCTCGGCATCGAGCTTGCGGGTTGTCAGTTGCTTCAGACAGAGCTGACGAACTTCGTCGGCATTTTGCAGTGCCGCTGCGTAGTTTTTTGCGAAGAGCTGGCCGCGGCCGATCCAGGAATCGGCTTCGAGGTATTCGGGCGTTATGCCCTTCTTTGCGCGATATTGCTTCAGCAGATCATTGGCACGGCTGAAATCGGCGTGGTCAACGGCCTGCATCGCTTCAGTGACAAACGCGGACGCCCCGCAGAGCAACCCCGCGATCACGACGCAGAGAAGCGCGGCGATCATCGGCCTCCGAACGGGCCTACGCATGGTGCATAGGCGCGACGTCGGCAAACTCCAGATTTGAGGCGGCTTCTTTATCCGCATCGGCATTGCGGCCGACCACGCGGAGCCCTGCTGCGGTGACGTTTTCTACGCGGAAGCCCATGCGCTTCATCACTTCATCGCCGGGTGCCGAAGCGCCGAAGTGATCGATGCCGATAATCACGCCTTCCGGGCCCGCCCAGCGATCCCAGCCGAACGTGCTGCCGGCTTCCACCGTGACGCGCGCGCGAATCGCCTTCGGCAGCACGGATTCGCGATACTGCTCGTCCTGCTGTTCGAACAGATTCATGGAAGGCATGGAGACCACGCGCGCGTTCACGCCGTAGCTCTTCAGCTTTTCCTTCGCCGCTACGCACAACTGAACTTCAGAGCCGGAACCGATGAGGATCACGTCCGGTTTCGCGCCGTCGGCTTCAGAAAGAATGTAAGCGCCTTTCGCCGCCGCCGCTTCTTTCGCGTTGCCGCGGTCGAGATGCGGCACGTTCTGGCGGCACAGGGCCAGCAGCGTGGGGCCGTTGTGTTGCACCGCGTAGAGCCACGCTTCGGCCGTTTCGGTGGCATCCGCCGGCCGAATCACGGTGAGGAAGGGGATGGCGCGCAGTCCGGCCAGCTGTTCGACGGGCTCATGCGTAGGGCCATCTTCACCGACGCCGATACTATCGTGTGTGAAGACCCAAAGCGACTTCAGCTGGCTCAGGGCCGAGAGCCGAATGGCCGGCTTCATGTAGTCGGAAAAAACGAGGAACGTCGCGCCGAACGGCAGGATTCCGCCGTGCGCGGCCATGCCGTTCACTGCGGCGCCCATGGCGTGTTCGCGAACGCCGAAGGCCACGTTGCGGCCTGCGTAATCCCACTGGCCGCCCACTGCGCCCATGGTGGAAGCGCCCGCCACCACGGGCTGGAAATCGCCCGCGCCCTTGAGCGCCGTATTCGTGGAAGGGTTCAGATCCGCCGACCCGCCCATGATGTTGCGGACGCGTCCGGCCAGTGCGTTGAGCACTTCGCCGCCGGCAACGCGCGTCGCCACGGCTTTGTCGGTTGGCTTCCACTTCGGCACGTCGGCCGCGAAATCTTCCGGTATTTTGCCGTGCGTAAATGCTTCAAACTCGGCTGCCTCCGCGGGGTACATGGCGGTATACGCGTGCAGACGCGTCTCCCATTCCTGCTGCGCTGTTGCGCCGGTTACCAGAGCCTCGCGGAAATACGCGACAGCCTCTTCCGGCAGGAAAAATTTCTCTTTGGAAGGCCAGCCCAGCGCTTCTTTGGTGGCGAGCAGTTCGTCTTCGCCCAGCGGACTGCCATGCGCGGAAAAATTGTCGTGCTTCTTCGGGCTGCCAAAGCCAATATGCGTGCGCACCAAAATGAGCGACGGCCGTTCCGTATCCAGGCGGGCCTGCTCGATGGCCGCCGCTACTTCGCCCGTGTCGTTGCCGTCTTCCACGTGGATGGCCTGCCAGCCATAGGCCTGGAAGCGCTTGCCCACGTCTTCGGTGAAGCAGAGATCGGTGCCGCCGGCCAGCGTGATGCGGTTGTGATCGTAGAGAAAAATCAGTTTGCCCAGCTGCAGATGGCCGGCGAGCGAGGCGGCTTCATGCGTGATGCCTTCCATCAGATCGCCATCGCCGCAGATTCCGTAAGTGAAGTGATCGACAATGTTGTGGCCGGGCTTATTGAAGCGCGCCGCCAGCCACTGTTCCGCGATCGCCATGCCGACGGCGTTGCCGAAGCCCTGTCCCAAAGGCCCCGTGGCCACTTCGACTCCCGGCGTGTGGCCGCGTTCGGGATGGCCGGGCGTCATGCTTCCCCACTGGCGAAAACGCTTGATCTCGGAAAGCGGCAGCGCATAGCCCGTGAGGTGCAGCAGGCTGTAGAGCAGCATGGAGCCGTGACCGGCTGAGAGTACGAAGCGGTCGCGATCCGCCCAGTTGGGATTCGCCGGATTGAACTTCATGTACTTCATCCAGAGCGTGTAGGCCATGGCCGCGGCGCCCATCGGCATTCCCGGATGGCCCGAATTCGCCTGTTGAACGGCATCAGCCGAGAGGATTCGGATAGTGTTGATGCACAGATTTTCCAGTGCGTGCGAGTCGAGTTTAGACAATTAATTCTCCTGACGGGTGGTGGACGAGCTACCGATTTAATTCTAGCTGTTTGAAATGAGCGGCTGATGATGCACGGGAAAATTCACGCTGCGCGCAATGAAGCAGAGCTTGCCGGCGTCTTCGTGCAGATGCAATGCCTTCGCGGCATCGGACTCGCGCGTGATCGTGACACGCGGGTGCAGCGTGACTTCGGTGAACTGGCCGGAGCCGTCGGGATTCTCCGCCATGGTTCCCGTGGCGTCGTCGTGATAGGCCATAACGACCACGTTATTGACGGCGCAGAGGTGCAGGTAACTGAGCATATGGCAGGCGGAAAGGCTCGCGACAAGCAGATCTTCAGGATTGTATTTCGAGGCGTCGCCACGAAAATGAGCGTCGGAGGAACCGTGCAGCGTGGTGGTTTTGAGGGGCCCCGTGATTTCGTGATTGCGGGCATAGGCGCGGTAATCGGAGGTGCCCGTGCCGCGATTGCCCGTCCAGCGCAGCGTCGTTTTGTATTCGTGTTGCTTCATAAAGGCCACAGTACCGTTAACATGAGAGTACATGAGTCCAGGACAACAGGCGCAGCCGAAGCTGCCCATAGCCGGTGTAAAAAACCTGATTGCGGTCGGAAGCGGAAAAGGCGGCGTCGGTAAGACGACCGTGGCGGTGAACGTAGCGATTGCGCTCGCGCACCTGGGGTATAAGACGGGCCTGCTCGATGCCGACGTTTACGGCCCGAACGTTCCGCTGATGATGGGGACGAGCGCCACCCCTTCGGCGGTGGGAGAGCGCATACAGCCGCTGGAAAATTACGGCGTGCGGCTGATGTCGATGGGCTTTCTGAATCCCGGCGATAAGCCGCTCGTCTGGCGCGGGCCCATGCTGCACAGCGTCATCCAGCAATTCCTTCGCGGTGTCGACTGGGGCGATCTGGATTACCTGATTATCGATCTGCCGCCGGGCACGGGCGACGTGCAGCTTTCACTCATTCAGACGGCGCCCGTTACCGGCGCGATCGTGGTGACCACGCCCTCGGCCGTTTCGCTCGAAGATGCGCGTAAAGCGGTGCTGATGTTCCAGCAGGTGAAAGTGCCGGTGTTAGGCATGGTGGAAAACATGAGCTACCTGCAATGCCCGCACTGCGATGAGCGCATCGACGTGTTCAGCAACGGCGGCGGTAAGCGGACCGCGGAGGCCATGTCGATCCATTTTCTGGGCGCGTTGCCGCTCGATCCGCATGTGCGCATTGGCGGCGATACGGGACATCCGGTGGCTACGGCAGGCCCGGAAGATTCGCATGGCGGAGCGTATTACACACTGGCGGAGGCCGTGATGGAGCGGGCGCGCGAGGCTGCGAGCGTCGCGGGCCCCACCATGACTGTTTCCGATTAGTTCGCCTGCAGCGTCTTCACGTAGTCGGTGAGGTTGCGGATGCGCAGCTGGTCGACGGCGGCGCTACTGCCCATCGAGTGGAAGACCTGGCCCCACATCGGCATATCGCGCGTGCCGTGCGCGGCCACCGCGTCGTCGCCGGCAATGTAGCGCGATACGACCGCGTCCGGGAATTTATTGCCGTTCTTCGCGGCCAGTTGCGTGAGGTTAGCAGGCGCTTTGTTCAAAGCCTTTGCGGCAGGGCCATCGCCTTTTCCGCCGGCTCCGTGGCAGACGGCGCAATAGGCGTTAAACATCTCTTTGCCCGAAGCGGGAGACGTAGCTACGGGCGGAACTTTTTCGATTTTTGGCTGCGCGATCGCGGCCGTGGTCGCCATAGCGAGCAGGCCGAGCGTGGCGATTGCATTTCGTAGGTTCATACAGGGTCCTTCTTCGAGGCCGTATTCTTCGGGCCTCACCTTTATGCAGATTCGACGCCAATCCGGAGGCCGCATTTGCCGCTAAAAACGGGGCAATACGGCACGGATGCGCGCAATATCGCGCAGCGGTGCGTCTAGTGACTACGTGCCGGAATACTTCAGCATGGCCATGAAGCCCTGATCCATATGGAACTGGTTGTGGCAATGAAACAGGCTCAGGCCCGGGTTGCGCGCGATCAGTTCCACCTCCACTTCCTTCCACCCCGGCACCATCACGACGTCTTTGTACACGCCGGAGGTGGCTTTGCCCGCGAATTTCACGATCTCAAACGTATGCCGGTGCAGATGAACCGGATGGGCCATGGAACTCTGGTTATCGAAGAGCAATCGATACCTTCCGCCTTCGCGCACTACGATCGGGTCTGTCTTTGGCCAGGACTTGCCGTTGATCGTCCAGCTGTACTCTCCCACGGATTTGAACTGCAGCGGAAACGTAGCGTCCGGCGCGCCCTTCACCGAGGGCGCATCCCCAAAGGCCGTGTAATCCCAATCGTCATCCGGCACGCGGAGCCACTTCGCAGGCCCCTGAGCGCCCGCGTATTCGATCGCGATCCCCATTCCGGCGTTACGCTGCGCGTCGCGGGTTTCGCCCATAATCCAGACGCCGGGGCTGTTCATTTCGACGATGCAATCCGCGCGCTCGGCCGGACCCAGTTCCACGGTCTGAACGCTGCGCGGCGTCGCGACCGCGTTGCCATCGAGCGCGATCACCCGCAGGCTGTGCCCTGCGAGCGCGATGCGATGCGTTGCCGTCGCCGACGCGTTCACGATGCGGAACAGCACCTTCTGGCCGGGCTTTACGCGAACCGGTTCGCCAGCGCCCAGCATCCTACCGTTGACGGTCTGGAGTCTGTATTCGATTTCATCCTGCACGAGCGACGGCTCCCATTCGTGCAGCACGATCGGCACATCCAGGTCGTAACCGCCGGGTTCGTGAGCGCTCTCGACGATCACCACGCCAAACTGACCGGTGTACGTTCCGCGCTGGTAGCCGCGGCCTCCGCCCATGTGCGAGTGATACCAGCGCGTGCCGGCCGGCGTAACCGTGAACGTGTAGCGCCGGCTGGCATAAGGTTCCACCATCGGCGTGCCTTCTTCCATGGAGCCATCCACTTCGGGCGGTATGTGGAAGCCGTGCCAGTGCACCAGATCGGCGTCGGCGGTGTTGTTGGCGACCTCGACGGTCACCACCTGCCCTTCCTTCCAGCGAAAAAGCGGGCCTGGCGTCTGACCGTTGTAGGCCACGGTGCGGACCATGTGCTTACGCCCTACGTCGATGGTGGCTGCGGCGATGCGGAGCCTGAACACATCTCCGTCCTGCGGCGGCGGCTGCTGCGCGAACGTGGCGGAAGCGGTCAGAGCAGCGCCGGCCGAAAGAAAATCGCGTCTGGTCATCTGTGTGTCGTTCACGTATACGTAGCACGCCGATTACCAGCGGGCCGCCCGGCTAGCGCTGGTTTCCGCAGGTCGCCAAGGGAGTGTCATCGAAGGCACCTGATTTCGGCGTGTTATCGCAAAGGAAAACCGGGGCGCCGCCGGCAACGGTGAAGTGGTGAGTTTCACAGCTGATGTGCGGAGCGCCGGCAGCGTCGGAATAGTAGAAACAACTGGTGCCATACAACTGCGCCCCTTCGCCACTCAGCAGCGGCGGCATTTTTAACAGGTGCGCGGGCAGCACCGGCGTGGTCTCTTCGCCGCTCGCCATCAGATTTACAAAAGGCTTTGCCGAAGTTTTCGCCTGGCAGTCGCCCTGCGGAATCTCGTCGAATTCGGGTATGCCCACCTTCTTATCGGGCACCAGATGCAGAGCGAAAGTTTCCACCACGTTGCTCGCGGGGGCATCGCCGATATTTCTGATGAAAGCGCGCACGCCGCTCGAACTGATCCCGTTGGTGAGATCGCAGACAACCGGGTTCAGAAATTCCGGCGGCCGCGTGTTGACCAGGTTCGGCAGCGCGCCCTGCACCTCGCGGTCGCTTATGACGCGATGAATCATGAAACCGATTGCCGCAATGGCGGCGACGCCAAACACAACCAGAAAAGTTCTTATGAGGAAAAAGTTCCTGTTCAGCGCAGCTGCCCCGCGCGGGTCTGCAGGTCTCGGTTTTCTTCGCCGTTCTGGCCGTATGGGATCGGGCATGATGAGAAATCCGAATACTGCGCGCGCCACCCAGGGCAGTTGCCGCGCCGCCCGGTTAGTGTATCAAAACACACCTGCCAGTGCATTGCGAGGCGAAGAGGGCAAAGAGGTATACAATACGTGCTTATGAACCGTGCAGCCATCGCAGTTGTCTCCGCGATTTTCGCGCCCCTGTTGTGCCCCCTGTTGTGCCAGGCCGCCAGTCCGTTTGCCGGCCGCTGGGATTTTACCGTTCCGGGCGCCAATTCGAACAGCTCTTACTGGATCGGAGTCACCGATAAGAACGGCACTCTGGATGTCTGGTTTCAGCCCTCGGGCGGCAACGTGATTCAGATGAAGGATTTTCAGGCCACAGGCTCGCACCTGAGCCTCACCACCTCCGCAGCCACCGCGACAAAGCCCGCAACTACGTGGGAGCTCGATGCCGCCGGTGGCAAACTCACTGGTGCCATCAGGAACGGCGCCACGTCCACACCGGTGACCGGGCTTCCAGCCCCCGCGCTGAAACGTGCCGAGCCCAAAGCCTGGACCACGCCGGTGGCGCTGTTCAACGGTAAGGATCTCACCGGCTGGGTACCGATCGGCAACGTCGCCGCCAATCACTGGAATGTGACCGATGGCCTGCTGGTCAACGAGGAGCGCGGAGCGAACCTGAAGACTACCGGCACCTACACCGATTTCAAACTCCACTTCGAGGTCAACTGCCCGGATCTCGCCAACAGCGGCTTCTATCTGCGGGGCCGCTACGAAGTGCAGCTGGAATATGAGAAGCCCGGCACCGATCCGCCGGAACGCAGCATGGGGTCAATTTACGGCCGCATTACTCCGAGCCCCGAACTGCCGCGCACGCCGGGCCAGTGGGAATCGTTCGACGTGATGCTGGTGGGCCGCACCGTCACCATTTCCCGCAACGGCGTCATGACGACCGACCATAAGGAGATTGAAGGCATCACGGGCGGCGCCCTCGACGCCAACGAAGGCGACCCTGGCCCTTTCTACATCCAGGGCGATCACACCGGCGGCCTGAAGTTCCGCAATATCACCGTTTCCGTGCCGAAGCCCTGACCCGCCGCCAGCCTTGAAATCGACCTCCGCGGCTGTTACAGTTAGTTAAGTCTTTTTGTAACGGGCGCTGTAATCGGCGGGATTGGTGAACGATGCCTCACTGCGGTATCAGCACGTTTGTCGGTGAGCATGGGTTTCGAGCCAGTTTGCGGCTGAAGCCTCGTGACACTACCTTTGTGTCGGCTACGAGTCGGACCAAGGTGCCAGCAATGAGTCGGACGAAGGTGTCCGAATGACTAACGAAAAGTCCGCGAAGCATGGATATACGCTTTGCATCAAATGCAGCGGCGAGCTCTTTCGTTCGGAGATGCGCGGCTTTGGCGAGTTGCTGATCGCACCTTTTGTCCTGCCTTTCCGTTGTTCCCGATGCGGATGGCGGCAGTTCCGCTCCAGTTTCTCCCGCGTGCGGGATAAGAACAACTACAGACGCCAGACCGGCGACCACGAATAATCGCGGGTGCGTACATTTCCCCGCGATATGGACCGGGCACGTCGTAAAGTAAGCTAAAGGGAATCGTGGCGCAAAAGAAACCAGGACCATTTGGCGTAGACCTGTTCGCCGGTGCGGGCGGAATGAGCCTTGGCTTCGAGCAGGCGGGCTTCGACGTCGCCGCCGCCGTCGAGTACGACCCCGTCCACGGCGCCGTGCACGAGTTCAATTTTCCATCGTGCGTCACCATTTGCCGTAGCGTGGCCGACGTCGACGCAGCACATATTCGCCGCGTCTCCCGCATCGCCGATTCCCCGGTCGATGTGGTCTTCGGCGGCGCGCCCTGCCAGGGCTTCAGCATGATCGGTAAGCGAGCCTTCGACGATCCCCGTAATTCGCTGGTCAATCATTTCGTTCGCCTCGTAGTAGATCTTCGGGCTAATTATTTTGTCTTCGAAAACGTTCGGGGCCTGACGATCGGCGAGCATAAGCGCTTTCTTCGGGAGATTATGGAGGAGTTCCGCGCTAATGGCTATCGCGTACTCGAGGACTATCGGGTCCTGAACGCCGCGAACTACGGGGTGCCACAGAGCCGGCAACGCCTGTTCCTTTTGGGCGCGCGCAAGGGACGGCCGCTCCCGGAATATCCCGCGCCCACTCACGAGCACCAGTCCAATAGGAATGGCAAATCGTCGGACCTCTTCCTGCGTAAGACGCCAACAGTCCTCGACGCCCTGCGCGATTTGCCCGAAGCCGACGATTTCGAGGAATTGCTGGAACGCGATTGGGTCAGGTCGCGATTCAGGAATGCATCGGGTTATGCCGCCCCCTTGCGTGGAAGCGCGGAGGACGAAGGCGACTTCTCCGCTCCACGTACTTTCGACACCGGCCTTTTAACGTCAAGTATGCGAACGGTCCATACCGAGCTGTCGAGAAAGCGGTTCGCCGAAACAAGAAACGGCGAGACTGAACCCGTGAGCCGTTTTTTTAAACTCGATCCCGATGGAATCTGCAATACGATCCGCGCAGGAACGGCCAGCGATCACGGAGCCTTCACGTCGCCCCGCCCGATCCACCCGTTTTCCCCGCGCTGCATTACGGTCAGAGAGGCCGCGCGACTACATTCGTATCCGGATTGGTTTCGATTGCACGTCACCAAATGGCACGGCTTCCGGCAAATTGGCAACTCCGTTCCACCGCTTCTCGGACGTGCGGTTGCGGGCAAGGTGGCGGAGGCGCTCGATTTTGTACCCGCAAGACCGGGCCGTCCGGTCGACCTCGGAGATCCGTCCCTCCTTGCGCTCGACATGTCTCAGGCGGCTTTAAAATACGGCGTGCGGGCCGACGTCATTCCAAAGCGGACCAGGCCAGTAGTCGATTAAATTATGTCGGAAACCAGGACGCACGCCCGAAACCGTTATGAGGTCCTGATCCTGACAATCTTCAGGAATCGCTACAAACGAGGGATGTCCGATTTCGAGTTCGAACGATCGGAACTCGAATCGGTCGCGGAGAATCTCGGCGTAAAACTCCCGAAGAACCTTGGCGACCTGATTTATTCATTTCGCTACCGAAGCGCGCTTCCGGCGGAAATTCTCGCTACCGAAACCGGGGGGAAGGAATGGGTCATCGAACCGGCTGGCCGTGCCCGGTATAGATTCAAACTCGCGAAGATTAGTCGAATCGTCCCCAGGCCGGACCTTATTGCGACCAAAATTCCGGATGCTACTCCCGAAATCATCACAGCCTATGCGCTGAGCGACGAACAAGCGCTTCTCGCTAAGGTTCGCTACAACCGGTTGGTGGACATCTTCCTTGGTTTAACAACCTATTCGTTGCAGAACCACATGCGTACTACGGTAAAGGGACTGGCCAAATCGAGATCGACGAAGTCTACGTCGGTGTCAACAAGAACGGGCAGCAATTCGTCATTCCCGTTCAGGCAAAAAGTGGTTCGGACCAGCTCGCCGTTGTCCAGACCGGGCAGGATATTTCGTGTTGCAAAGAGAAATACCCAGGCCTTGGCTGCCGCCCGGTATCCGCGCAATTCATGCGAGACGGCGTAATCGCCATGTTCGAACTCACCGTGCAGCGAGGCGAGGTCGAGGTCGTTGAGGAACGCCACTACCGTCTTGTCCCGGCCAGCGAAATCTCCGGCGAGGATCTGCAACTTTACTCGTCGCGTTAGGCCGGCCAACTGGTCATGGACCACGTCTCAAGCGATATTCGGTCGAAGATCATGGCCTCGGTCGGTTCCAAAGATAACCGAACCACCGAACTTGCACTGGGGCGCATCCTCTGGGCTCACGGCCTGCGCGGTTATCGCAAGCAATGGCCCGTAGCGGGTCGTCCCGATTTTGCATGGCCAGGCTTGAAGGTCGCCGTTTTCGTCGATGGATGCTTCTGGCATGGATGTTCCTGCAAGTATCTTCCGCGGAGCAACAAGAAGTTCTGGCGGGAAAAAATTGAGTCGAACAAACGCCGCGACGCAAAGGTCGCCCAGCGATTACGACGTGCCGGATGGTCGGTGATCCGCGTCCGCGAATGCCGGGTCCGATCGGCCGCCACCATTCTACGGGTTCGGGCGACGCTGGAAAGTCGGAGAGGAATTCATTCCGAACCGCGATCATGAGCTTTTTTCACCTCGAATTCCAGCTCACGGCCGGATTCAGCGCAACAGCTATGCCCGCCGTGCCAACACCCCATTTGGTACACTGATCCTTCATGGCCACACGAGCAACATCCGGCGCAATCGGTCATCACCATCACCATCGCTCCACAACTGCGCGCCGGGTGCTGGCCTGATTTGAACTCCGAATCGAACGAAAGGACGCCCGCCGCAACACTGGCGGGCTTTTTTCTTGCCCACGCTCTTTTTTCGGGCGCACCCGCCAGCCAAAGCGGCGGCAACATGAACCAATGACGAAACCTGACTTCACCAAACTAGACGGACTGCTTCCGGCCATCGTGCAGGACGCCACATCGCACCGCGTTCTCATGCTCGGTTTCATGAATGAGGATGCGTGGCTGAAGACGCTCGAAACCGGCAGCGTCACCTTTTACAGCCGGACGCGCAACAAGCTCTGGATGAAAGGCGAAACCTCCGGCAACCGCCTGGTGGTGAAGGAAATCTTCAATGACTGTGATAACGACACGCTGCTCATCATGGTCGACGCCATCGGCCCCGGCGTTTGTCACGCGGGTTACGAAAGCTGTTTCTATCGCAGGCTCGAAAACAACGAATGGGTGGAAAGCGAAAAGCCCACGTACGACCCGAAGGCAGTTTACGGAGGCAAACAGTAATGGCGAAACTGAAGCTTGGTATCCCCAAAGGCAGTCTGGAAAACGCCACGGTCGATCTGTTTCGGCGCGCCGGGTTTAACATCAGCACCAGTTCGCGCTCTTACTTTCCTTCCATCGACGATCCGGAAATCGAGTGCATGCTGATCCGCGCGCAGGAAATGGCGCGCTATGTCGAAGACGGCATTCTCGACGCCGGCCTCACCGGGCTCGACTGGGTCTCCGAAGTCGGCGCCGACGTGGTTGCCGTGGCCGATCTCATCTACGCCAAGCAAAGTTTCGGCAAGGTTCGATGGGTCCTGGCCGTTCCCGAATCGAGCGCCATCAATTCTGCAAAGGATCTGGAAGGCAAGACCATCGCGACCGAGCTTGTTGCCACCACGAAGCGCTACCTTGCGAAAAATGGCGTAACCGCGAAGGTCGAATTCAGCTGGGGCGCGACGGAAGTCAAGCCGCCGGTGCTCGCCGATGCCATTGTCGAAGTGACCGAAACCGGATCGTCGCTGCGCGCCAATAAGCTGCGCATTGTCGAGACGGTGCTCGAATCGAACACGCAGCTGATCGCCAACAAAGCATCCTGGCAGGACGAGTGGAAGCGCTCGAAGCTGCAGGATCTGAAACTGCTGCTCGATGGCGCCATTGCCGCGTTGGGCAAAGTGGGCCTGATGCTGAACGTGCATCAGAAGGATCTCGCGGCGGTCCTCGGCGTGTTGCCCGCGCTCAAGCGCCCCACGGTATCTCATCTGAGCGACAGCGAATGGCTGGCAGTCAACACGATTCTGGATGAATCGACCGTGCGTTCGATTATCCCGCGCCTGAAACAGGCCGGTGCGGAAGGCATTGTTGAGTATCCGCTCAACAAGATCGTGATGTAGGCATGATTCGCATACTGAAATCCACCGATGTCACGCGCGTTCTGGCGCGCCGCGCTGCCCGCATGGATGAGGCGGAAGCGATTGTGCGGCCCATCCTCGAAGCCGTGCGCAAGCGCGGCGACAAGGGCCTGCTCGAATACGCGCGCCAGTTCGATGGGCTAACGCGAAAGAGCGTTCGCGTGCCGGTTGCCGAACTCAGCGCCGCCGCGAATCGTCTGACGCCGCAATTTATCTCAGCAGTGGAAGAAGCTTCGCACAATGTCCGCGCCTACGCTGAGAAGCAACTGCCGAAGGAATCGTTCAGCAGCTACAGCAAAGGCCGCAAGCTGGGGCAGATCGTCCGCCCGCTCGATACCATCGGCGCTTACATTCCGGCGGGACGTTATCCGCTGCCCTCCACGCTGATCATGACGGCGGTGCCCGCGCAGGTGGCGGGCGTCGCCAACATCTGCGTGGCTTGCCCGAAGGCGGTGGATGAAGTTTATGGCGTGGCCCGGAGGCTCGGCCTGAATCAGGTGTTCCAGATGGGCGGCGCGCAGGCCATTGCGGCGTTTGCCTATGGCACGAAGACCGTGCCGCGCGCCGATCGCATTGTCGGCCCGGGCAATATTTATGTGGCTGCGGCGAAGCGCTTGCTGGCGGGTGAAGTCGGCATCGATTTCGTAGCCGGACCCACGGAGATCCTGATCATCGCAGCGGAAGCCGATGCGCGTTTCCTCGCCGCCGACATGCTGGCGCAGGCGGAACACGATACCGATGCTTCGGCGATACTGCTCACCACGTCGCGCAGGCTGGCTGAACGCGTGGAGAAGCAACTGGAAATTCAGTTGAGCACGCTATCAACGGCCGCAGTTGCCCGCAAGGCTATCGACAAAAACAGCGCCATCGTTTTGGTCGATTCGCTCGATGAAGCGGTGGAAATTTCCAACCGTTTCGCGCCCGAGCATCTGGCGATTCATCACGCGGAACTGATCCCGAAGATCCGCCATGCCGGCAGTGTTTTCGTAGGGCCGTTCAGCCCAGAGGCCGCCGGCGACTACTGCTCGGGCCCGAATCACGTGCTGCCCACGAATGGCGTGGCGCGCCTGCGCGGAGGCCTCTCCGCCGCCGATTATGTGAAGGTGATTTCGGTACAGCAACTCGACGCCACTGCGCTGCGCAAACTCGCGCCGTCGATTACAACGCTCGCGCGAGCGGAAGGCCTGGAAGCTCACGCCAGATCCGTGGAGGTGCGGCTTGTGTAGTCTCACTCCACGCAAGGCCGTGCTCGATATGGCGCCGTACTCGCCGCCCACCGGCAATCGCCACCATAAGCTGCGTCTCGATTTCAACGAGAACACGGTAGGCTGCTCGCCGCGCGTGATCGAACGTTTGAAAGAAACGCTCGATACGGGCCTGCTCACCGTTTATCCCGACTATGCGCGCGTGAAGGCTGCGCTTGCCGCACACTTCCGCGTCACGCCCGACGAGTTGCTGCTGACCAACGGCACAGATGAAGCGATTCAGGTCCTGGTCAACACGTATGTGGATGATGGCGATGAAGTGATTGCGTTGCGGCCGTCGTACGCGATGTATCGCTTTTATGCCGAAGTGGCGGGCGCAAAGATCGTCGAAGTGGATTACCAGCCGCCGACGCTGGCGTTTCCTCTGACCGAACTGCTCGCCGCGATCACGCCGCGCACACGCGCGATCCTGATTGCGAATCCGAACAATCCGACCGGCACGGCGATCAACCTGAGCGGCATCGAACAGATTCTGAAAGCGGCGCCCCACGCCGCCGTTCTGATCGACGAAGCTTACTACGAATTCTTCGGCGTGACCGCGCTCAGTATGCTCTGGAAATATCCGCAGTTGTTCGTGAGCCGCACGTTTTCGAAAGTCTACGGGATGGCGGCGCTGCGCATAGGCTGCCTGTTATCGCAGGCCACCAATGTGAAATTCTTACATAAGGCGCAATCGCCCTACAGCGTCAACGCGCTGGCTGCGATTGCCGCCGAAGCCGCTGTCACGGACACCGAATACATCGGGAACTACGTGACGGAAGCTCTGGCGGCGCGCGAAATGCTGGAGCTGGGCTTCGAAAAGCTGGGCATCGGATACGTGGCAGGCTCGGCTAATTTCGTGCTCGGCTACTTCGGAGATCGCGCAATGGAAATCCGCGATGCGCTGCGGGAAAAAGCCATTCTGGTGCGCGACCGCAGCTACGAAATTCCCGGTGGCGTACGCATCACGGTCGGCACACGCGAGCAGACGCGCCGCGTGCTCGCGGAGTTGGAGAAAATCTGGTGAAGGATTTAATCGTATTCGATATGGATGGCGTGCTGGTGGACGTCAGCGAGAGCTACCGTGCGTCGATCCAGGCCACGGTGCTGCATTTCACCGGCACCCAGCCCACCAACGATGAAGTGCAGGTCTGGAAAAATCGCGGCGGCTTCAACGACGATTGGAAGCTTTCGCATCGCATGATTCAGGAGCTGGGCGAAGAAGTGGCCTACGACGATGTGGTGGCGCGCTTCCAGCAGATATTCCTCGGCTGCGATGCGGCCTCCCGCACCACGGCGCCGGGCGGACTCATGCTGCGTGAACGCTGGCTCGCCGCCGAAGGCCTTTTCGACCGCCTCGCCGGACGCCACACGCTGGCCATCTTTACCGGGCGGCTCGGCTGGGAAGCGCAACTCACTCTGGACCGTTTTGCGAAAGATATTTTCCGTCCGGTTGTTGGCGTCGATCACGTCTCACGCGCTAAGCCTCATCCCGAGGGTCTGCATAAGATCCGCGCCGCCGTGAAGCACGGCAAAGCATGGTATCTGGGCGACACGGTGGATGACGCGCGGGCATCGCGCGCCGCAGGTGTGCCGTTCATTGGCATTGCATCGCCAGCCGCGCCCAGACATGCCGAGTTGAAGCAGTTGCTCCGCAATGAAGGAGCCGTCGCGGTGCTCGACGACATCAATTCGCTGGAGGCCGCGATTGCCGAGAACCGCTAAAATCGAACGCAACACCAAAGAGACGCGCATCGCCGCCGAACTGCGCATCGAAGGCCGCGGACGCTATGAGATCTCGACCGGCATCCGCTTCTTCGATCACATGCTGGAGCTGTTCACGAAGCACGGCGGCTTCGACCTCAAGCTGAAAGCCGATGGCGATCTCGATGTGGACCAGCACCATACCGTGGAAGATGTCGGCATCGTCATGGGGCAGTTGTTTTCGAAGGCTTTGGGCGACCGCAAAGGCATCAACCGCGCGGGATATTTCGTGTTGCCGATGGATGAGACGCTGGCCGTGGTTGCCGTGGATCTGGGCGGCCGGCCCGCGTTGGTTTATAAAGACCTGGTGAAGGTGCGCCTCGTCGGCGATCTGCAAACGGAGCTGCTGACCGATTTCTTCGATGGCTTCGTGCATCATGCCGGTGCGAATCTGCATGCGAAGGTGCTTTACGGCCGCTCGAATCATCATAAGATCGAGGCGATTTTTAAATGCTGGGCGCGCGCGATGCGTTACGCGGCATCCACCGACGCGCGGCTGAAAGACCAGCTGCCTTCGACGAAGGGGCTGCTGTGATCGCGATATTCGATTACGGCGCGGGAAATTTGCGCTCCGTCCAGAACACGCTCGATGAAATCGGCGCGCAATACGAACTGGTGCGCGATGCCGCCGGACTCGAACGCGCGCCGAAGATTATCCTGCCTGGCGTCGGCCACTTCGGCCAAATGCTGCGCGCGCTCGACGAGATGCAGGTTCGCGAAACTCTTATCGCGCGCATCCGCGCGGATGTGCCGTTTCTCGGAATCTGTCTCGGTTTGCAGGGCCTGTTTGAATCGAGTGAGGAAGCGCCGGGGCAACGCGGTCTCGGCATCTTTCCCGGTTCGGTGGCGCGCTTCGATATCGACGCTCGCGTGCCGCACATGGGCTGGAGTCAGCTGGATCTGGTGCGCCCTTCGAGACTGCTCAAGGGTCTGCCGGAGCGCCCGCACGTCTACTTCGCGCACAGCTACTATGTGCCGGTAGTCGAACAGGCTGCCGCTACCTGCACCTATTCGATTCCTTACACGGCCGTGCTGGAATCCGGCAATACGTTCGGCGTGCAGTGCCATCCGGAAAAATCCGGACCGCTCGGGCTGGCCATTGTGCGCAATTTCGTGGAGCTGGAATAATGCTGGCGAAACGCATCATTCCCTGTCTCGATGTCACCGCCGGACGCGTGGTGAAAGGCATCAATTTCGTCAATCTGCGCGACGCGGGAGATCCCGTGGAACTGGCCGATCGCTATAACCAGCAGGGCGCGGACGAACTCGTCTTCCTCGATATCACGGCTTCGAGCGATGCGCGCGACATCATGGCCAGCGTGGTGGCGCGGACGGCGCGGCAGGTTTTCATTCCGCTTACGGTGGGCGGCGGAATTCGCTCAGTGGCCGATGCGCGGCTGATTCTGATGTCGGGCGCGGATAAAGTTTCGGTGAATACGTCGGCGGTGCGAAGACCGGAGCTCATCACCGAGCTCAGCAACGAATTCGGCGCGCAGGCGGTAGTTTTGGCTATCGATGCGCGTCGCCATGCACCCGGCCAGTGGCACGTTTTCACGAAAGGCGGACGCGTCGATGAAGGCATCGACGCCGTGGAGTGGGCGGCGCGCGGCGAAGCGCTCGGAGCCGGCGAAATCCTGCTGACTTCCATGGATACCGATGGCGTACTGACCGGTTTCGATTGCGAACTCACGCGCACCGTTTCGCGCGCCACGAAGATTCCGGTAATCGCCTCGGGCGGCGCGGGCAAGCCCGAGCACTTCCTGCGCGTACTCACGGAAGGCGAGGCCGACGCGGCGCTGGCGGCATCCATATTTCACTACGGTACGTATACCGTCGACGATCTCAAAGAGTATCTCGACCACGAAGGTATACCGGTCAGGAAAACCAGAACACAATGATCATTCCATGTATCGATCTGATGGATCGCAAAGTCGTGCAGCTGATTCAGGGCCGCGAGAAGGCTCTCGAAGGCGATAGTCCGGATGAAATGCTGCGCCGGTTCGCGGCCTTTCCGCAAATACAGGTGATCGATCTCGATGCGGCTATGGGTCGCGGCGCGAATGACGATCTGGTGGAAATGCTGGCGTCGAGAGCTGTGATTCGCGCCGGCGGCGGCGTGCGAACGGTGGCGCGGGCGCAGGCGCTGCTGGCCCAGGGCGCGTATCGCGTGATCGTGGGCACGTCTGCGTTCACAGCCGATGGACCCAATCACGCGTTCCTCGAAAGCCTGGCCGCTGAAGTGGGCCGCGAGCGCATCATTCTGGCGCTCGATACGAAGGCCGGACGCATTGTCATCAAGGGCTGGCAGGAAGCCACGGCGTTCACAGCGGAGGAAGTGATTCAGCAGCTGGAACCTTATTGCTCCGGCTTTCTCTGCACCTATGTGGATAAGGAAGGCATGATGCAGGGCACCGATCTCGACTGGTTTCGGCGGCTGCGTGACGCCACCACCATGGAGATCACCGCCGCCGGGGGCATCACCACCATGGACGACATTCGGGCGCTCACGGCGATGGATATTCACTGCGCCGTCGGCATGGCGATCTATACCGGGCGTCTGGATCTTGCCGAACTCGCTACTCTTCAGAGCGGCTCCGAAAATACACCGGCGCACGCACGAACATGCTAAAGTACAGCAAAGCGAACCGGTAGCGCGTTCCCGTCGCTCCTGGATTCGGGTCTAACTGGAAGCGAGGGGGAGCGACATGAAGGTCGGCTCTACAATTCTGATGCTGGCTGGCGTCGCGCTTTTCGGCGCATCGTCTTTGTTCGCAAACGAGGCTCTGGACCGCGCCCAGCAGATGGAGGACGCGGGAAATGCGTCCGGGGCGCGCGCCATGTTGACCCAGGCCGTGCAGAACTCGCCTTCGGATGCGGAACTGCTCTCCGGCTATGCCAGCTTCCTCGAAAGCAGCCACAATTCCGACGCAGCGGGCGCGTTTCGGCGCGCTGCCGCCGAATGGAAGAAGCAGAATAAGACGTCGAATGCGGCGGCTGCGGAGCATCGGGCCGTGCTGCTCGATCTGCTGGCCGGCGACCGCGCCGCAGCCGAGACCGATCTGGCGGAATACCAGGCGCTGGGAGGCAACGACCTCTCCCTGCCCGCTCCGGGCGGGGGCAGTGGCATCCCGCACGAAAGCATTACGATCCCCGGACCTTACCGGTCGTTCGCCAGGATGGCCGCGCTCTCGCCCGATGCCGGCCCGGCCGACATTCTGTCGGCGCTGGCCCGCAACGTGATCACCAGCGGCTACCAGGCGTCGCGCGGCAGCGATCAGCTGGAATCGACCGAGTATCTCAAGCTGGTGCAGCGCTATCTTTCTCAGGTGAAAGAGCTCGACCAGCTGGCGGGCACCGAACATGTAATCAAGGTTCCGACCTGCGATTCCACGCAGACCAACGATCTGCTGCGCGTGCTCGGGTATCGTATGCGGGGCGGCTGCGGGAGTGAAGTGGTGCTCGAAACGGTCAATGCGGGCCGGGCTTTTCTCACCACCGATTCGGGTTTTCCGCTGTCGGAGCTGGAGCGGGCGCTGCAGGCGGACCGCCCGTTCGCGTACCCGTACCAATCGACGCGCGCGGACGTACTTTATAGCGCCGATTACTGGATGAACGCGAAGGAACGGGCGCAGGGCAATTTCCTTGAAGCTCTGATCGGCGACCCGGCGCTGTGCCGGTTTTATCTGGGGCTGTCGAAGCTGGATCCGGAAACCGCGGGCGCACTTCGTGCGGGGATCCCGGTGGTGCGGCTGCGCGGCTTTTCCGCGGTGCTGGATTTCTTCGGAGGCAACTTTGAGATTCGCCGGGGAAAGGCCGTTGTGCCGGGCGGCGCGAAGGCCGCGTCCGCATGGTCGGATCTGGCGGGAGCGTCCACGGACAAGGGTACGGAGTTTTTCGACAAGCTGATGAGCCGCGACGACGGGTGGCTGGCCGGGCTTTACGATGCGCTGGCCCGCATTCACGGCCCGGTGCAGGATTACCTCACCGATCCGGTGCGCATGAAGCGCTTTTACGCCGCGGTGCGCGGCAAGGTTACGACGCCCGGTCCCGCGCGTCCGGTCTTCAATTCGAATGCGGATCTGATGCTGCTCACAACGAGATTGCAGCTGGATGCGAACGGCAGGGCGCACATACCCGGCGGTCTGGAAGTGTGGAAGAGCCTGTTCTCAAAGGGTTCGAAGGACAAGTACGACCTGAAGCTCAGTACTTCGGCGCCGAACTGGAAGGAGCCGGACGATGTGCTGGAGGCGCTGTTCGCGCTGTGCCGCAAACCGGTGGAGAACGAACCGCTCCGGACCTTCATGGCGCTGACCGATATGGATCGTATGCGCCCGCAGCCGCTGCAGTCAGCCACGGTGGAGCGCCTGGCGCATGACTGGAACATCTTTGGATCGCAGTACGGTTTTTTCAGCGAGGTTCCGGCGCTAAGCGATCGCACCATCGTCGCGTGGATGGACACGGCGACAGCTCTGGATAAACTGCGTGAGCCGGCTTTCCGCCAGGACTCCATCGCGATGTATCAGGGGTTGACGGGCTTGTGGCAAATCTTCTGCCGGCAGGCGAGTATCGCGCCCGCGAACGCCGACGCGGCGCTGGCGGCGCTGATCGGCCCGTTCACGGGGATGAAGACGAACCGCGAGCTTTTCGATGCGGGCCGGCAGGGCCTGAATTCGCTGCTGGGAAGCGCGGCGGCAGGCAACGGACCGGTCCATGAACGCGTGATGGCAATGCTGGCCGGGAGTTCGCGGCCGGACGACGCCGAGATCCGCACCGAACTCATCCGGGAGCAGCAAAGGTATTTCGACGCGCAAGCGCTGTTCGCCCCCGATACGATTTTCGAACTGGCGGACAATCTGGAGGCGGTGGCAAAGGGCGAGAAGCTGAACGCGCAGCTGGCGGCCCGCCTGGCCGCGAAGGCAAACGATATTCAGCTGCCGCGCGCTTCGATGACGTTCGAAGAGAAGGGCTCGCAGGCGTTCGGATACTGGGTGGACCGGCATATCGGGGATCAGCGCAAGCTGAACCTGCGCGCGACGATCGACAAAGCGAGTAAGGATCCGGAGAAGCTGCGGGAGATTCGCGGGCAACTGGCACCGGCGCTGCGCGATACGATTGTCGGCTATAACTATATCCGCTACGCGCCACCGGGAGCGCAGATTCTGCTGACGAATCCTCTGTTTGTGCGCGGCCACGATTTTATCGGTGCGCAGGGGGGCGACCACGCCTGGCAATCGACCACGATGTATGGCAGCGGGTGGCCGTCCAACGCGGGCGGGCGGCTGATTGGGTCGCTCTCCAATCTGCCTTACGCGCTGGCGGAGGCGGAGAAGGATTTTCTGGTGCCCACGCAGACGCAGGCGCTGATTTGGGGCGATCTGGTGCCGCAGATGATCCTTTCGGCGACCCTGCCGCGGTACTGGAACGTGACGCCGGCCCAGATGCACTGGGTATCGGCAACCATGCGCCACGCCGAAGCGATGATTGCCGAGGCGGCGGTGAATCCGGCGGCTCGCGGCCGCGTGCTGGAGGTTGTGGATAACACGGCCAGCCTGATCCGGGCGGACGCGTTCTCGCGGGAGTTGGCGGCGGGGGATGCGCGGGGAGCGGTGAATTTGCTGACGCCATCGGAACTGTACGTGATCGGCCAGAGTCTGGCCGGTTCCGACGCCGAACTCGACCCCGCAGCCAGGCAGCTTAGTCATTTGCGGGCTACGGCTCCCGACCAGTTCAGCGTCGAGACAATCTCGCGCGTCTGGGGCACGTCGAAGCCGACGCTGACCGGATCGTACCGGACCGAGCTGCTCAATCTGAAAACGTTTCCGACGCTGATGGGCTACTCAAGCCGCATTATGGCGGAGAGCTGGGAATCGAACCAGCTGTACTGGGCATCGATTGCCGATGAGACGGGCGTGACGCCGGCGAAGCTGTCGGTGCTGGTGCCGCAATGGACGCAGCAGACGGTGGAACGGATCTTTGCTTCGCATCTTGAGGACTGGCCGGCGCTGTTGCGCAGCCTGCGGTCGGTGGGCGACGATGTGCGGGCGGGAAAACTGAAAGAACCAGCGAGGGATGAACCGTGAGCGCAAAGTCGTCCTTAACCGTGATCGCCGCAGGGTTGAGCGTCATAGCCGGTGCCGCGTGGCTGTTTGCGCAGGTGCAGGCTGTACCGGTGTTCCATTCGAAGGTCGACCTGGTGGTGCTGACGTTCACGGTTACCGACAGCAAGGGCAAGTACGTCAATGGTCTGAAACCGTCCGACCTCAGGGTAACCGAGGATGGAATTGCGCAAAAGCTTTCGACGTTTGCGGAGGGCGACCGGCCTGCGATGGAAGTGGGGGCGGGCGGAGTGCTGAAACCGCTTTCGCCACAGGCGGCGGCTTTGGTTGTGGAGGCGAACAGCGCGCCGCAGACCACCGATACATTCGCCGGGACCAGCGTTTTTGTTCTGTTCGACACGAGCAATTTCATGTACAAGGGCTTTGTGTACGCCGAAGATGCGATCGGCGATTTCATCCGCGGCCTGGACAAGGCGGATTCGGTGGCGGTGTATACGTTCAGCCGCAATTTGTCGCGCGCCGCAGCGCTCAGCAGCGATCATCTGAGTGCCATCAGCGGGCTCAGGACCGCGGTGGCCGGAGACGATACCGCGCTTTATAATGGCCTGCTGCTGGCGCTGCGCGACGCGGCGAAGGTTCCGGGACGCAAGGTGGTGATCGTGTTTTCCAACGGTCCGGACAATGCGAGCATGGTGGCTCCCGACGATGTGCGCACGGTGGCGGAAGACGAAGGCATTCCGATCTACGTGATCTCGACCAACGATGTGAACAAAGACCCGATTTCGAGCAGCGTTTTCCGGCGCATTACGCAGAGCACCGGGGGGAAGGCGTACTGGGCGAAGACCTGGCAGAAGCAGGTGGAGGCTTTCGATGCCATCCGCGAGGATATCGGCAATTCGTATGCGGTGACGTATTATCCGGCGGCCAATCCGAACGAAGGTTTCCGCAAGATCAATATCGAGATTGTGACGGACGCGGCGAAAAAATACCGGGTCCGGGCGCGGCCGGGTTATCGGCCGCGTAGTTACTGACCACGAAGCGGCGCCCTTAAAGAAGGCTATTTCAGGCTGGATTCGAGCGTGCGAATCTGCTGTTCGAGCGGCTTTTGCGGACGATCCGCCAGGGCCAGGGCAATCTGCGCCTTCGCGCTGACCGTATCGCCCTTCTGCTGCAGTGCCATGGCATAGTGATAGTGGTAGATCGGGTTGAGCGGCGCCTCGGTCACGAGGTGCTTAAACTCGCCGATGGCGCTGTCGGGGATGTTCTTTTTCAGATAAATCCAGCCCATCGTGTCGGTGACTTCGAGGAAGTTGGGCAGCTTCTGCTTGGCTTCCGTGGCGTAGGTCATGGCCTGATTCAGATCGCCGTTCGTCTCCGCGATCAGGTAGGCCAGATTATTGAGGGCGAGCGGGTTATTCGGATCGATCTTGAGGGCCTTTTCGTAGTAGGTGCGGGCCTTGGGAAGATCGCCGGTGGAGTCGTAAAGCAGCGCCAGGTTGGTGGCGACGGCGGCGTTATCCGGCATCGCCTTCGTGGCCTGTTCCATGAATTCGATGCTTTTGGGGAAGTCGCCCTTGTAGCGATAAGATTCGCCGATCCGGCTCCAGAGATCGCCCTTGAGCTTCATGTCGTTGGTGCCGTTCAGCAGCGCCTGGTAGGTGGCGATGGCGGCATCGAACTGGCGTGCTGCCATTTGAGCGTTACCGAGTTCCCTCTGCATCTGGAAAGACGGCATCTTCTGGGCGGCCTGACGGACCAGATCGACGCTCTTTTCGGCCTGACCGTCCATCAGCAGGGCCCGCGATTCACCGAGCAGGCCGCGGATGTTTTGCGGAGCGGCCTCATAAGCGCGGCGGAAATGATCGAGCGCATCCTTCGTTTTTTTCTGATTGAGGTCGAGAACGCCGATTTCGAGCAGCGATTCCACCTGTTTGGGATTCTTGTCGAGTACGTCGTTCAGGATTTTCCGCGCATCGTCGTAACGGTTGAGCCGCTGTAAGGAGGCGGCCTTCATGACACGGCCCTGGATGCTGTCCGGCTTCACTTTCAGAATCTCGTCGGCGGCATGGAGCGCGGCGTCATAATTCCCCACCACGATGGCGACCTGGGTCTGAGCATAGCGGGCGGGCAGATAATTAGGGTTCAGGTCGACGCATTTGTCGAACTGCTGGCGAGCCTGCTCGTATTCGCCTTTGGCGAAAAAGGCGCGGCCCAGATTGAAGCGGGCCACCCAGTTGCCCGGCCTCGCGGTGACCACGGATTGCAGGTCGGCCTGGGCTTCATCCACTTCTCCCTTATCGAGCATGAAGGTGGCGCGCAGCCCTTTGGCCTCGGGATCGTTCGGGTCGTTCTTCAGGATCTGGTCGTTTTTCGACTGGGCCATCACCACGTTGTTCTGCCGGATGAAGACCTCGATTTCGCGTTTGAGGTAATTGTTCTTCTGGGCGGAATCCTTCTGGATGCCGTCTTCATACTGTTTCAGGGAGTTATCGAACTGACCGATGCGGGAATAGAAATCTCCAGTCTCGAAGTAAGCCTGGGGGAACTGTTTCAGATCCTTCTTCATGTCGTTGAGAAGAGCCACCAGGGCATCCTGGCGATTGTTGCCGTAATAAAACTGCGCGAGAGTCAGGCGCAGATTGGAGTCGGACGGCACGGCCGCGATGGCGCTTTTCAGGATCGCCTCGGCTTCGGGCAGCCGTTTCTGCGCGTTGTAGATCCGGTAGAGTTCGTAATATCCGTTGAGATTTAGCTTATCTTTTTCCACCAGGCTCTTGAAGAGCGTTTCCGCCTCGGCGGCCTCGCCATCGAGTAACAGGGTGCGGCCCAACGCCAGAGTAATGATGTAATCTCCCGGTTTATCGGCCAGAGAGGTTCTGTATTCCTGAATCGATGTGGCAATACTCTGTTTCGCCGCGACCGGATTATTGGCGCGGAACTCGATCGTGGCCGAGATCAAAGAGATATCGCCGTTCAGCTTGTGGCCTTCCCACGAATTGGGATTGTTTTTGAGGAGACCGTCCACCATGGGCTGGACCTCTTTCAGCATTTGCTGGGGGTCCTTCGCCGACGGCGCGGACATCAGAATGAGTTCGGCCAGCTTAAGGGCTGTATCATCGGAATCGGCGCCGTTTTTGGGCAACAACTCATAGGCGCGGCGCAGTGCCTGGTAGGCATTCGCCACCTGCTGCAACTGGAGATCGACCAGGGCGAGGTGATAGTAAGCAGGGCCGAATTTACGGTCCTTATCAATCGCCTTGCGGTACATGATGCTGGCTTCTTTGTAGCGCTTCTGCTCGAAGTATTTATTGCCGCTATCCAGATACTTTTGCTTCAGATAGGCGGGATCGCGGCTACAGGAAACGAGTGTGAGGGCGGCCAGCGCGGTGCAGATCAGATGTCGCATATACATAGAAAGGTAAACCTCTTATCATTGTCCTACAAATCGGGTTGCAGCGGACGCCAGGGTATTGCGGCGACAATACCAGTACCGTCAAAAACCCGGGCGCGCGGACGTGAACTGCTCCATTATGACGGATCGGCGGTTTGGAACCAAGTCTTTACAACTAAAGTGATTATTAAATCCCCGCAGAAGCGCCCGGGCAGCTTTTCAGGTTGGCGAGAAGGCGAATGGCGGCGGCTATGTCCTTCATTCTACGGGCCGGGTCGCTGGCCTCGCGCTCAATCGACAGGGGTCCCTGGTAGCCGATGTGCCGGAGGGCGGCGAGAAAGCGCCCGATTCCGACAGCGCCCTCGCCGAGCGCCCGTTCCTTGCCGAGAGCTCCGGATACGCCGGGTTCGGGCCAGTCGCCATCCTTACAATGGACCGTCAGGACGCGGGGAGCGAGGGTTTTGAGGGCGTCGATGGGGTCGCCGGTGCCGTAAAGGATCATGTTGGCGGGATCGAAATTGATGCCGAGGTTGGGCCGGTCGACGTCGTTCAGAAAGGCGAGAAGCGTGCGTGCGGGTTCCTGGCCGGTTTCGAGGGCGAAGGTCTGGCGATGGGAGGCGGCGTGATCGCAGACGCGGCGGACCATGTCGCGGACGGCCTGGTAGTCGGGGTCATCGCGCGATTCCGGGACGAAACCGATGTGAGTAGCGATGCCGGGGGCGCCAATGATGGCGGCGAAATCGCTGGCGGCGAGGGTGCGGCGCTCGCGTTCCGCGCGGGTTGCCGGAGGGATAAAGCCCACGGTGCGCTGCACGGTTGGTATATCGGCATAGCTTTCGCCATGATAGGCGGCAAAGACGGTGAAAACGCGGAAACGGGCGGTTTGGAGGGCGTCGCGCCATTGCGGAGCGCAAGTGAGATCGAGATCTCCGGGCAGGCCTAGCTGGCCGGTGTGGATGCCGAGGGCGGTTAGTTCGGCGAGGGTTTGGACTGGGTCCTGACCGGCCCAGAACATGACTGCTGTTTCGTTTACCGCGGGTGCATTTACTGGGGATTCGGGTGTCATTTGGGGGTTTGGATTACCGCTCCTTCACAGTCGCGGCTCTGTAGCATCGTTTCAATCAGGGCGACGGCCTGGGCGGATTGCTCGGGCGGGCAGCGGTCGGGTGGAAGGTTGTGGATGGCGCAGTCGGCGAAATAGGCCAGTTCGGAGACGAAGGCGTCCTTCTCCGGCAGCGGAATGGACCGGGGATCGCCGTCGGCGGGGTAGACGCGAAAGTCATTGGCGGCGCTGGCGCAGTCGAAAGTGGCCGCGTCGATGGTGACGGTGAATTCCATGGAGAAGGGGTAGTGGCCGGGGTGGTGCCAGCCGCCGGTGACGATGACGGGCCCCTGATGGGGGTAGAGGAGGTCGGCGTGGATGACGTCGATGCCGCGGGTGAGATCGCGGTAGCCGCGGGCGCGGACGGCTTCGGGCATGCCCCAGAGTGAAATACAGAAATCGGCGTCGTGGATGAGCAGATCCATAATGCCGCCACCGCTGCGGGCGGGGTCTTTGAGCCAGGCGCTCCAGACCGGGGCGGCGCAGCGGCGGCGGAACAGCGCGGAGCGGACCGGGCCGGCGCCGCGCAGCGATTCCGCGAGCGTTTCGTAGGCCGGGAAGAAGCGGAGAACGTGGGCGGCCATGAGCAGGCGTCCGCTGCGTTCCGCTTCGCGGATGAGGGCTTCGGCGGTGGCGGCGTCGAGTGAAATGGGCTTTTCGGTGAGGACGTGTTTGCCTGCACGCAGGGCGGCGGTGGCGGCGGGGGCGTGCTCGTCGGTGGGAAGGCAGATATCGACGGCGTCGATCGCGGGATCGGCGAGGGCTTCGGCGAGGAGGGTGTAGCCGCGCACGCCGGAGAAGTCGAATTGCTCGCCCGCGCTGCCGAGATTGCCTCCGATGGCGGAGAGATCTCCGGTGAGTTTGCGGGGGTCGGCATCGACGACGGCGTGGAGGCGCACGGAGGGTATCTGACGCCAGGCTTTGAGGTGCGTGACGCCCATGAAGCCGAGACCGACTACGGCGATGTTGAGCGGCCGGGGCATCGGTTTACGCGGCAACGCGGCGGGCAACCATGATGGTGATGTCGTCCGACTGCGGGGCTCCGGCGACGTGGTCGGTGACCGCCTGCTTGATGGCTTCGACAATCTCCAGGGCGGGAAGATGGCGCGCTTTGGCTACGGCGGCGGCGAGGCGATCGGTTTCGAACTCGTCATCGGAGGCGTCGGCCGCTTCGGTCACACCGTCGCTGTAGATGACCAGGGTGTCGCCGACGGCGAGCGAATTGTGGTACTCCTGATATTCGATAAAAGGCAGAATGCCGATGACCGGGCCGCCGCCTTCGAGCTTTTCGTGTGCGCCATTGGCGCGAATAATGAGCGGCGGATTATGGCCGGCGTTGCAGAAGGTCAGTTCGCCGGATTCGCCGTTGAGGATACAGAAAAAGACCGTGATGAAGCGGTTGGCCGGGCAGTTGGCGCTGGTGAGGCGGTTGAGGCGCGTCATGACGTGGGCGAGATTGCGGGGCTCCTCGGCCAGCGCCTGGACGCGGGCCTGGAGGCCCATCATGAGCAGAGAAGCGGGCATTCCCTTGCCGGAAACGTCGCCGAGCACCATGGCGACGCGGCTGCCTTCGTAGGGGAAGAAATCGAAATAATCGCCGCCGACGGTGCGGCAGGGCATGTTGTGGCCGGCGAGATCGAGGCCGGTGATGGCGGGGGCGACGGTGGGCAGGTAGCCCTGCTGGATTTCGGCCGCCTGATCGAGATCGCGGGCCATGATCTGTTTGGCGCGCTCCATTTCGGCGAGGCGGGTGTGTTCGATGCGAACCGCCGCGACATTCGCCATGACGGTGAGCAGGTTGAGATCGTCTTTGGTGAACTGGCGCAGGATGGAGGGCGAATCGATGTAAACGATGCCGATGATGTCTCTGCCGGTTTGCAGGGGCACGGCCATCAGGCTGCGGATATTCTGCTCGACGATGCTTTTGCGCTCGCGCAGGGCTTCGTCGTTGGCGGTGTCGCGAACCAGCACGGAAGAGCCGGATTCGAGGACGCGATTGCGGACTGCGGAGGAGATGCGAAAACCCTCGCCACGGTTGGCCTGGGGGACGAGCACGCCGTTTTCGAGCGTGAGAAGGATGCCGCGATCGCCTTTGACGGCGTCGATGGCGAGTTCGAGGATGAAGCGGAAGAGTTCGGGCAGGGGCCGGTCGCCGGAGAGTTCGTTGCCGGCGCGAATGAGGGCGGCGACCTGCGCGGAGGCGAAACCCTGGGATTCGCCCTGCGCTTTGCCGTCCTTTGCTTCCTTCGCCTTCTCGTCGGCACGCATGATGCTTTCGAGATTGGTGATGACGGTGGTGGAGCTGGTGCCGGAGCCCTCGGCGGGGTCGGGAGCGTCGAAGGTGACGACGGGGGTGACGGTGCGGGAAGACATGCCGTCGCAAATCAGGATGAGATGGCCGGCCATGATGCGGTCGCCGCTTTTGAGGGCGGTTTTGGCGGTGAGGGGCTGGCCGTTGAGCATGGTGCCGTTTTTGCTGCCGAGATCGACGATGGTCCAGTGGTCGTCCTCGCGTTCGAGGAGCATGTGCTGGCGGGAGAGGCCGGAATCGTTGGGGTAGCTGAGGGCGACGGTGGTGGAACGGCCGAGGCAGATGCGATCGCCTTCGAGGGGGATCATGCGGTTCTTGCCATCGGGCGAGAGAATCTGAAGTTCTTTCATTGCCAGGATCTACCGTATTATGGCAGGATGGGGCGGGGTTTGCGAATGGATAAGGGTGTGGGTGGGTTAGTACTCCGTTTCGGAAGTTCGCACCTGTGTTTTCTGGCCGAAGGTGAGTTGGCGGTTGCGGATTTGCGGGTGGCGCGTGATTCGGACGCAGTTTCCCGCTTACATGTCCAATTTGTGTCCTACAATAGAGCAGACATTCTCAAGAGTTGGGAGAGAAATGCGGCCCTACTGCAAATTGGTCGAGAATCCGCCCGGTGCACCCGGTGAGGAAAAGTCCGCGCCGCGGTGGTCGGTATCCGCAGGTGAGGTCGTCGCATGCTGAATGATCCAGCGATCACAAAGGCTATCTCGTCCATACGAGACCGGGCCGACCGCCAAACGGATCAGCGGAAACTCGTGGGCGCTTTCGTCGACATCGGTCTGCTAAGCCAGATGAACAATCCGAACAACCAGATCATCTTTGGCCGGCGCGGCACCGGCAAGACGCATATACTCCGCGTCCTGCAATCTCATCTCGACTCGGACTCTCCCGTGGTCTATATCGACGCCCGGACCCTTGGCAGCAATTGTCAGTTCACCGATCCTTCGGCACCTCTCACTGATCGCTGCACCGCCCTGTTCCGCGACATCCTCAGTGAGATCTATAACGGCGTATTCGCCTATATCGTCCAGCAGGCGCCCCCCGGATCCGATGCCGCCCTTCCCCTGCTCGAGCAGTTCGGGACGCTGTCGCTCGAGCCCACACAGCGCGTCTCTGAGGCGCATGTGGAGAGCCGCTCCCTGGTCAAGTCGTCAGAGGAGACGAAAGCATCGCTCGATTTCTCCACTAAGAAGGGCGCTGGTGCCAGTTTTGGGCTCACGGACGAAAAGTCCGGCGAGCAGGAGCAAAAAACCAATTTCTCGCTCCGGCTTGAGGATAAAATTGTTTTTCCCGCCGTGTACCAAGCGCTGCGGTCCGTCACTGATAAGCTCGAATGCACGCTCTATGTGCTCATTGATGAATGGTCATCCCTCCCGATCGAGGTGCAGCCATATCTCGCCGAGTTCCTTAAGAAAACTTTTCTCCCAAACCCATCGGTTGCCGTCAAGATCGCGTCGCTCGAGCACAGGTCGAAATTCAATCTCGTGCGGGGCGGCGATATTATCGGCTTCGAACTGGGAAGCGATCTCGCGAGTTCTGTCAATATCGACGACTACTATGTTTACGATCGCGATCCAGCTGGTCTGCTCACCACATTCTCCAATGTGCTCGTTAAGCACCTTCAAAGCGAGTTAACTCCCGGTTACCTCAAGACGCGTTACAACGTTCGCCTCGACGCGGACCTGTACCCGTCCCTGTTCGGAAGCAAGTCCGCCATCGAGGATCTGGTCCGCGCATCCGAGGGGATCGTGCGCGACCTCATCCACGTCTTCACCTCCTCCTATTTCGCCGCACAAAACAAGAATCACACGCAAATCGAAAAGCAGAGCGTCCAGAAAGCGGCCCGGGCATGGTTTCAAAAAGACAAGGCTCAGAACATGGACGAGCCCACGAGCGCATTCCTCGACCGCTTGTGCGTGAATGTCATCGGCAAGCACTCGTCGCGTGTCTTTCTTGTGAGTTCCGCGCACGAGACCAACGCTTTCCTTGAGCGCCTCCTCGATCTGCGCATCCTTCACCTGCTCCGTCGTGGCTATGCCGAGCCGCAGCGGCCCGGCATCCGCTACAGCGTTTTCACCCTCGATTACGGAACCTACGCCGAAATGGCCGACTCTGTGCGGCGACCAAGCGGATTTATGAAAAAACAGAAGCGGCTCGGAGACAATGTTGTGGTTCCGTTCGAGGACGACGATCGTTATGTGAGCAAAGTAATCGTCGGCGAATCGTTCTTCCGCCAATACTCGGACGCATCGGACCCCGGCGAGCAGTTGGCCTCCACCGCCGGCGAGTAGCTGACAAGAAAGACGTTCCGAGCGGATGGTCCCCCACTCGGAGAATGGGTGCTGCCCTGCCACACTCGCTAAGAGTCCGGTTGTGGGAGATCACGGCGGTAAATCGCGCAGACGTTGTCCCGCAATTCCGGCTCGCGGAAGGTTCAGACTCCGCGGCCCCTGGTCAGGACGCCTGCTGCGGCTGTCTTGCGCGCTGCGCCAGGTAATGTTGATCGAGCGCGTGCCGCACCAGCGTCTTAATGACAGCCTGGCGGCTCACGTTGAGGTCCCGGGCCGCCCGATCGAGCTCCTCCAGCATGCTTGCTGTAACGTCCATGTTTACGCGTTGAATCGGCTGCACCATGCGGCCCTCGCCTTTGAAAAAGCGGGAAACCTCCTCGCCTTTATCGGCCAGGCGCGCAATTGCGTCGGCGGAGAGTACGCCAGGCTGCTTACGAGTTTTCTTCATACAAACGGATGTCCTCCTTCGTCGATTTCCAAAGGGTGGCCAGATGCAGGATTTCGCTATCTTCGTCCTCCCTGACTTCAAAGATGACGGAATATAGCCGCTCACCCACCCACCCAACGGCCAGGAACTGTTCCGGAACATCTGACCGCCTGTCGAGCCAATAAGGTCTGGTAAACAGCTCCCGAGCCTCTTCGAACCCTACACCCCGGCGGGGATTCTCCCTGAGGCGCTTGCTTTTTCGCGCGTCGAAGCTAAAACGTATCTGATGTGACTGTTATACCGCTCTGCCAGTCCTTCGATATGGCCGGCGAAGTCGGGTTGGAGGACATCGTCTATTTGGGACGGGTGGTGTTGTCCAATTTGGCGCCCGATTGTTTCATATTGCCGAGCGCAGTACGCCAAAATATTCGCCGACGGATGGATCGGACCAATTGTGGGACTGTGATGCATCGGACTGTTTCAGAAGCGCAACTCCTGTGATTTGGATAACATAAAAAAAACTGAGAATTCGCGGGTTCCACTGCACTGCTCATACGAGACTGTCATGAATACCAGCATTCTAATCGTGGAAGACGAAGGGCTGATCGCCATCGACTTAAAACGGAAACTCGAGCAAGCGGGGTATTTCGTTCCGACGATTGCCGATTGCGCGGAAGATGCGATTTCCGGGGTGGAAAAGCACCGGCCGCAGCTGGTGATGATGGATATCCGGCTGCGCGGCGAGCAGGATGGTATCCAGACCGCGGATCAGATCCGGCGGCTGTTCCAGATACCGGTGATGTATGTCACCGCGCACGCGGATCGCGAAACGCTGGAGCGGGCGAAAATTACGGAGCCGTTCGGCTACATTGTGAAGCCCTTCCACAGCGTCGACTTCCGCGCTCAGATTGAGATGGCGCTCTGGAAGCACCAGATGGAGATCAGGCTGCGGACCAGCGAGGCCTGGCTCTCGGCGATCTGCCGCAACGTGGCCGACGCGCTGATATCGAGCGACACGGACGGGCGCATTGCGTTCATGAACGGGCCCGCGTCGAAACTGACGGGGTGGGACTGGAGAGAGGCGCGGGGCAAGCCGCTTCTTGAGGTCTTTCAGGTCTTCGAAGAGGCCACCGGGCTGCCTGTGCTGCATCCGCTGGAAGCTATTTACGACGGCAGAGAAGTGGCCTCGAATGCGCGCACTTTCAAGCTGAGAAGCCGGAACGGGGACGATTCGGCTCTGGTGGAGGCACGCCTATCGGCCAATTACGACGAAAACTCGCTGTTGGGAATCATCGTCGTTTTCCGGGAAGTGACGGAACGGCGGCGTTCGGAAGAGCAGTTTCGCCAGCTGCAGAAGATGAATGCCCTGTCGCAGATGGCGACCGGTCTCGGCAAGGACCTGGACGATTCGCAGCGGCATATGGAAGGAGCGATGGCGAAGCTGGTGGCCGGGCTGGAACTGACGCAGGAATCGTCGGGGCTGTTGGCGGAGGTACAGAAGCGCGTCTCGCATCAGGAGGCGATGGTGGCGCAGCTGATCCGGCTGGGCGGGAACGACACGCGAAAAGCGGCCGCGGTGGATCTGAACGCGGTCATCACCGAAATGTCGCCGAAGCTGACAAGGTCTCTGGGGATCGGACGCAGTCTGAATCTTCAGCTGCAACCGGAAATTCCGGCGATTGAGGTGGATCCGGAGGAGTTGAGGGAAACCCTGCTGCGGCTCATCGTCAACGCGAGAAATGCCACGCCGGATGGCGGGCTGGCGGAAATATCCACGACCGAATCCGAGGATTCCGACGGACGGAAGAGCGTACGGCTGACGATTTGGGATAACGGCAAGAGCGTGCGGGCCAACGCGAGGGAGCGGATTTTCGATCCTTACTTCGAATCGCGGCCGGGAATCGGAAGCCCGGGATTTTCTCTGGCGCTGGCTTATCATTTTGCGACGCTCAGCGGCGGGACCATGGAAGTGGAAAGCGGCTCCAATGACGGCACGGCTTATGTGATGAACTTCCCTGCCGTGGACCGCCCGAGCGAGCATGTGCCCATTCCTGCCGGAGTCACGGAAAGCCAGACTCTGGGGGCTTCGGCCTGACGGCGGCGGCGCATGGCATGGCAAACCCGTCGGATCCACGCCCAGGCGATGGGCTTTTTGAGGTCATCGTCAGTACAATCTCGGACGTTATCCTGGTGGCCGGTCTGGATGGCGCTGTCCGCTATGTTTCGCCGGGCTGCGAGAGACTGACCGGCTACAGTCCCGAAGAACTGGTGGCGCTGCTGGCCCCTGGCGCATCGGTCCTTGAACTTATACATCCGCGGGACCGCCCCCAGACAATCGGGTTTCTACGGGATCTGAGTCAGGGGAAAAGAGGCACGCTTACTTATCGCCTGGTGCGGAAAGACGGGCAGCACGTGTGGCTGGAATCGTGCGTCGATTTCCGGCGGAACGCGCAACGTAGCCCAGACAGTACGGATGCGACCGACGTTGTGGTGGTCTCGCGCGATGTGACGGCACGCAAGAGTGCGGATGCGATTGCCGAGACGATCGACCCTGGCCCGACCGCCACGATCATGGTGGGCGCGGACGGCCTGATTTCGCTCGTCAACAGCCAGACGGAGAAGCTGTTCGGGTACGGCCGCGGCGAACTGATCGGGCAATCGCCCGATGTGCTGGTGCCGGAACGCTTCCGCACCATGCACGCTCAGCAGCGGAGCTGGTTTTACGCCGCTCCATCGACGCGCGCGATGGGCGCGGGCAGAGAGCTCTTCGGCCGGCGCCGGGATGGCAGCGAGGTGGCGGTGGAGGTGGAGCCTGGATCCGATCACCACGACGGACGGAGTGCTGGTGCTGGTATCGCTGGCCGATGTCAGTACCAGGCGCAAGGCCGAGGTCGCGGTACAGCTTCTGCGGACGCTGGTGGAGGGCGCGCGGGACTACGGCATATTCATGCTCGACCCCGACGGGAAGGTTCTGACGTGGAACGAGGGGGCGGCGCGGATGAAGGGGTATTCCGCGGGCGAGATTATCGGACAGCACTTTTCGGTTTTTTATACGCCGGAGGATATAGCCGCGGGTCATCCGGCTCACGAATTGCGAATCGCGGTGGCGGAGGGCAAATTCGAGGAAGAGGGTTGGCGCGTACGGCGCGACGGTTCCCGGTTTTTCGCGAACGTTCTGATTACCGCGCTGCGGGATAAAGATGGCAGCCTGAGGGGTTTCTCCAAACTCACGCGCGACATCACCGAGCGCAGGAAAGCGGAAGAGCAAATACGGCAAAGCGAGAAGAGCCTGCGCGAACTGGCGGAGGCCATGCCGCAGATTGTCTGGACGGCTCTTTCATCGGGCGAGATCGACTACTGCAACCAGCGGTGGTGGGAGGTGACAGGCTCGTCGAAGGATGAACCGGGCCCTGAAAATGTCGCCCCGATTCTGCATCCCGACGACTTAGCCGCGTATCTGGGCAATCGGGAGGCTGCGATGGCCGCGGGGCTGCCCTATGAGATCCATTGCCGGTTCCGCAATCGAAAGACGGGTGAATATCGCTGGCATCTGGGGCGCGCGCTGCCGCTGCGGGGAGAATCGGGCGAGATCGAAAAATGGGTGGGTACGTTCACCGATATCGACGATCACAAACGGCTGAGCGAAGAGCTGGAGCGCCGGGTGGAAGAACGGACGGAGGCCCTGCGCAAGGCGCTGGGTGAAACCACGATACTGCTGAAGGAGGTGCACCATCGTGTCAAGAACAATCTGCAGGTGATTTGCAGCCTGCTTTCGATGCAGATCGCCTGTTCGAGGGGCGACGAGTTTGCGCGGCCGCTGAACGACGCGCACTCGCGGGTGCTGGCGATGTCGCTGATTCACGAGCAGATTTATCAGTCGGAAACGCTGGCCGATCTGGACTTCGGCCGATACATCACCGTGCTTTCCGAAAGTCTGTTTTCCACCTATTGCATGGACCCGTCGCGAATACGGCTGAAACTTTCGGTGGAATCCCTGCTGCTCACCATGCATCAGGCGATTCCCTGCGGCCTGATCCTGAATGAGCTGATATCCAATTCGCTCAAACACGGGTTCCCGGACGGGCGCGAGGGTCTCATTTCGATTGCGCTCAGAACGCTGGACAACAAGCGCGCGGAACTGGCCGTGGCGGATAACGGGATCGGCTTCCCCGCGGATTTCCGCTGCGAGAACAGTACTTCGCTGGGTATGCAGGTGGTGGCTACGCTGGTCAGGCAGCTGCGGGCGGATCTGACGGTCTCCGGCGAAGGCGGGGCGACGTTCCGATTCAGCTGGAAGCTATCGGACGGTAATAGCCTGCGCGCGCGCCGGATGGCGCCGATTGCACGGCACGCGCCACCGGACTAAGATACTGGCGGCGGCAGGTGCCACCGGACTAAGATACTGGCGGCGGCAGGCGCCACCGGACGGGGCTACTGGTGGCCGCCGGGTCCACCCCGGGCGAAGGCACTACGTTCACCACGGCCTGCAGCCTTTTCGGTGTAGCCAGAGGGGACAGAGAACAGCGAAGAGCTCGGTTCGCCGGGGACCAGATTGGTCAGTTCGATCGTGTTATTGCCGCGCTGGGGATCGGTGATTTTGACTTCCACGGCGCGTTTCAACTCGCCGGAAAACCAGGTTTCACGAACTATGGTGATCGCCTCGGCATTGCCAATTCTGCCGGCCGGAATGACTTCCGTGCTGCGCGTTCCTGTCGCGAGAACGCCGTTTTTCAGCTGACTGCCAAGCTCCGCGCGGGTGATTGCCGCGCCGCCGGGACGGGCGGCAGGCGCCGCTCCCGAAGGCGTTGCCGGTCGTGCCTGGGGATTACCACGTCCGCCTCCGACCGCCTCTGCGCGCGCGATTGGAATCCGGCTGGAACGCGAGGTCATGCTGGAGGAATTGAGTTCATGCCTGACACCGGCCACGGGATCGGAAATCGTAATCATGGTGAAGGGTTGTTTGCCCGTTGAGGCGTCGGGAGTGATGGTGACTTCCGAGCGCGTCCGGCCGAGCGCGTCGCGGTAAAGCGTGGTTTGGGATGTCCGGTTGATCGAGTTGCCGTTCGCCAGCTGTTCCTGAAACTGGCGCACCTCGACCGCCGAGAAGGGCGCTCCCGTGACGACGCGCTCCGCGCCCGGCCCGCCCCTGCCGAATGCGCCTCGCCCGCCACCTGGGCCGCTTGGACGGGCAAAGCCGCCCGGACCCTGCGCGAAGGCCATGACGGCCGATAATAGCAAACACCCGATTGCCCTATTTTTCATCACTTAGCCCCCCGTCATTGGATTATTGCGAGAACGCAGGGAAAAGTTCCCGTCGATTCAGCGGGCCGTCACGTCGTGCTCGCCGCGGGGCAGGAGCACGGTGCAGTCGTTGTTTTCAGCGAGGCCGCTTTCCGTGAAGGCCGGTTTCAGGCAGGCCGGGGCAAACGCCTCATTATCGACTTCCATGGCGGCCGGCTTGCCATCGAAGCGCACAATGGCCCGGCTGTCGCTCTGGTATCGAAATCGCAGGCGCTTGCCGTCGACCGACGCCGAACGCAGCGTGGCGTTGAGATCGGAGACGGAAATGCCCTCCCGTTTCGGCGCGGGATCCAGCACATGAGCGCCGGCGGTAAGTCGAACCGTATTTTTCGCCTGAAAGGGCCAGGGCTTGCCATCCACCAGCGCGCCGGGCGCGGGCCAGGTAAGCTCGACATCGGTCGCCGCGTCGATCGAGATGCGGTGACTCGTCTTATCCTGCGCATACGCGGTCACTACCGCCGATGCCGCCGCCAGCAGTGGCAAATCCGGCTTCAGGATACTGTTTTCGAAATACAGCGCCACGCGCGGGAACGCCGTTGCCGCCATGTGGACCAGTTCGAACAATTCGGTTCCGGTCTGCTGTTTGGTGGGGTAGACATCCTGATAACGATCCACAATGTTGATATCGATGGCCAGCTTGTCGCGATGCGCGGTGAGCGGCGCGTAACGTCTGGCGATCTCCGGATAACGCGCCGGCCCCAGGTTCCAGACGGTGGCCGGATCTTCGATGAGAAACGAGAAGGCGTGACCATTGAGCAAAGGGAGTACGCCCGCGGCATCGGCGCCGACGGCATCTTTCATACCCGCGTCGAAGCGGTCGTCGACATGCGTCAGCACGATGTCGAGGCCGGGACGAAACGAGCGAAACTGTTCGGCGGCGTTGAGCCAGTCTTCCTGCATGCGGCGCGCCAGCGCGGCGCGGAAATCGAGGAACTGGCGCAGCGAGGCGGAGTCGGTACGCTGTTTCCAGAGCTCCAGAGGATCCCAGCCAGCCTGGGCGCGGAAGACCGACCGTACATTGTCGTTCATGGGAGTAAAACGGGCGGGATTGGCTGCGCCTTCGAGCGATTCGAAGTAGAGTTCGGAGAAGTTGACGCCATCCCAGTCGAAACGTTCCATCATGGAGCGCAGGCCTGCGCGCACGGCGGACACGCAGTCCGGGTTTTGCAGATTCATGAGCTTGCGCCAGTCGAGTTGCGCGTCCTGCAGCAGAGCGGTTTTTTCGCGCCATTGGGGATGCTCGGTCCAGAACTGCTCGCTCACGTGCGGAAGCTCGATCCACGCATAGACCAGAATGCCGTGGCGATGGCAGGCCTCTATTAACAGGCGGAGGTACTCGTCGCGCGCCGGATCGGAATCGTAGAAATGCCAGGACGCGGCGTGGATGGCGCTGATGCCGGCGGCGCGCCAGTGTTCGGCCAGATAGTCCGGATCCGCGCGCGCGCGGTAGGAGTCATCGAAAAACGCCCACAGCCGCGAAGCCTGGAACGAGGGCGCGAAGCCCAGATCGGCCAGGGCGTGCATCAGAAAAGGGAAGCGTTCGTAGCCGGCTGCACCGGGGCTGGCCGCGACCCAGAGAACGGCGCCGGCGCCCAGGTGCAAACCGGCAACCATGGGCGCCGAGGTCCAGCGCTCTTTGGCGAAGACGTGCACGCCGGCGGGCATTTCGTAGCGCGGAATATCGATGGCCTTGCTCCAGATCACCGGCAGCGCGGGATTGTGTTCGTCGACGATGTGAATGACCGAGACGGTGGCGGCGGTGGCGGTGAAGCCGAAGCTGGAGGCGAGCGGCGACGAGCCCTCCAGAATGAGCGCGGCTCCGTTCATGACTTTGGCGCGATAGTCGGGCGAAGCTGGCGCGTTGAGGGGTGCGACGACGATATCGGGTGTGGTTGCAATTGAGGATGGCGCGTGCCCGGCGGCGGAAAGAATAGCGGGCCACGGGCCAGGGGCGCCGGCGGGAACCACGAACGTTCCTGCCAGGCAGGGTAGGCTGGCAAGCAGAAGCAGCCCGACCGGTCTATTTGGTGAAGGCATACCAGACTCCGACCCGGAAGTCGTTGAAATTCGGGCGTCCCGGATTGCCCTCGTTGCGCAGGTAGACGCCGCGCACGGCGCTCAGGTTGATCCACATGGGTTTGGGGAAACCTGGCGGATGAATGCGAAAACCGGGGCCGGTTTCCATGAAATTGGCCCAGTACTGGCTTTTCACGTCGAACGTGAGGTTCTGATTCCAGAAAGTCTGGATGCGTGCGCCTTCGAACGGCATCGTGTAGCCGAAACGGCTTTGGGCGTAATTGATGAGGTCCTCATTGAAGTGGCTGATGTAGACGCTGTCGCCGTCGGTTTCGACGAACCAGCCGGGACGCTCGCCACCGAGCGCGGCGCCGTAGGTTTTCGCGTAGGCCACGCCGCCGCGGTAATCGCTCCAGTGGTTTCCGGTCAGATAGCTGGTGGCCGCTCCGGCTTCGAACCAGGCCGTGGCCCCATGCCAGGTGTCCGTGGCCACGCCGAGCGCGGTAATGAACGCGCTTTCCGAAAGACTCTCCGGCAACGGACCGCTGGTGGTGCGTCGTACGTCGCCCGCAAGGCGCACGGAAGCGTAGGGATGGAATGGCAGGCCCTTCAGCCGCAGTTCCGTCTTCACCTGGCCGTAGCCGAACAGGTCTGCCCAGCGCGACGAGAATAAAGGATAGAGCCAGACAGTGGTGCGGAAGCGACTCTGATCCGGACGCAGATTCGACCAGGCGCGCCTGGCTTCGGCGGCTACGGCTGGGTCGCTGCTCTGGCGCGCCAGACCGAACCAGCGCAGCGCCGCTGCATCGTCATGCAGCAGATTATTAGTCCACCCGAGTTTCAGGGCCACGGATAAATCGAGCGGGTTAGCCTCCTCCGCCTGCGTGAAATACTTCAGCGCATCCTTGAGAAATCCGGCCTGATAGCTTCGTTCGCCCAGTACACGCGGGTCGATCGCGCGCAGTTCCGCCGGGCTATCCGTCGTCTGGCGTTCCACGAGCACGGTTGGCATATTCAGCGCCATGCGGACGCGATTCGCCGTGGCTTCATCGCCGTGCACGAGCACACGGTTGAGCAGAGGCATGGCGCGGTCGTGAAGCTGATCGGCCAGATAGAGCAGGCCCAGTTGCGCTTCACAGATATAGTCTTCCTGCGCCGCTTTATCGGCGACGATGGCCGCGAACTCCTTCTCGGCGTCGTCTCTGGATGCATGGCCGTCTTCCGACATGCGCAGCAGCAGGTAGGCCAGTTCTTTGTGCAGCGCTTCGTTCGAAGGATCGAGCGCGACGGCCTCGCGGAATTCGTACACATAGGGATAGCGCTCCGGCAGCCGTTCGCGCGCCAGTTCGGCGGCACGGGGTTCGGGACCGCGTGAGGCCGCTATCAGCGCCGCCATCATGCCTTCGGTATCGCCCTGCGCCTTCGAAACGCGAGCCAGTTCCAGCAGCACCGATTTGCGCGCGGGCAGCAGCTGGAATGCCGACTTGTAGCTGGCGGCGGCAAGCAGCAACTCATCGCGCTGCTCGGCCAGTTGCGCGAGCTCGTAGTATGCGCTGAAGGTGGCGGGCGATGCGGCCAGCGCCTGTTGCCAGCGGGCGATCCCGGCGCTGAGGGGTTCATCGATGTTATGAAAGGCCGTGTCGGCGGTAGCGCGCGAATCGGCGTCGCCCCGGTCGCGGACCGCGGCAAAGATGCGCCGGGCTTCGGCTTTGCGCGCCGGAGCGTCTTCTCTTGCCTCGAAGCACAGGAAGGCGTATTCGAGCGCCACGTGAAAATCGGAGGGCTCCGCGCGCATGGCCTCGCCGAACTGCTCGCGCGCGCCGTCGCTGTCGCCGGTTTTCAGCAGCGTGTAGGCCAGGTTCTTGAGGATATCGGCGCGTTGCGGAGAGAGCGCGGAAGCCTGGCGGAATAAGACGATAGCGGCGTCGTAATTGTGGAGGCGCAGCGCGTCAAATGCCTGAGCGAGGGCTGCATAGGCAGGATCGTTAGTTTGGGTCTGCGGCGAGGCCGGAACCTGAGCCGCCACCGTCGCCGCGAACGCGCAGATGATTGCAGCTATTTTCATCCGTTAGGAAGATAAGTAGCGATGCAGCAGGATATTTCTCACATTTATGTGGAAGAACGCGTTCCTTTGCGTGTTACCGGCAAGGATCTTGGTTAAACCACCAAAAAACAATGCGCTAGACTTAACCCGTGTGTGCGCTGAACGATTGGATGGCGGTGTTACGCAATTGGCTGCCGGTGTTGGGCGGAACTACGCCGGCGCTGTTGAATTCTGCGCGCCAACGAGGTCAGTGGACGTGATGGCCGTCAGCACAATTGAAAGTCTGGCGGTTGGCCATCTGTATTCGAACGAGGATATATTCAGGTCGCTTCGGGTTTCTAATGCAGGCGGGATACGGCTGCACCTGCGGGACGCCACCGTTGCCCGGGCGGTAGTCATGACTGCTGTGCAGGGCGTTCACACTGTCGGTGAAAATCCCTTCCAGGACAGGCTTGAGAAGGGTATCCTGACCTACACGGCGGCGGCCCGGGTTGGAGAGCAGACGCTCGCGGGCCCAAACAAGAGACTGATTGAGCAAAAGGGCTGAACTATCTTTGTCCTGATCGCCAGCAGAAGGGACAAAACCGTCGGAGCGAGACGCCGGAAGTATCTGGGGTTGCTGGAATACCTTCGTCACAATCCGGATACTCAACTCGATGCGGACGGCAAGGTACACCGCGTCTGGCTTTTTGAGTTCAGGATTCATGACGAGGAACCGTTTGTGCCGCTCGCTGCCGACGCGGCTATCTCGGAGCGCACACTCGCGACATCGAAAGACCGAACGACCGATGACTCCGATGACGATGTGATCGTGCAGGAGAGCGATGAGCAGGCAGATGCGGTGCAGATCGAACAAACACGTCGCAGGCTGCTGGCTCTGGATTCGAGGCAGTTTGAACTTTTCATTAAGGACCTATTGGTGAACTGCGGCTTCGCGGACGTTTGCGTTACCAGGCTCAGCGCCGACGGAGGAGTCGACGTAAATGCCCGCGCAGGAGCACGTATGTGGGCACTGGAAAGACACATTGGTTCAGGTGCAGGCGAAACGCTGGCTGCACTTGGTCGGACGCCGGGAGGGTGCTGAGCTACGCGGCAGCCTGCAGCCGTTCGCGCGGGGCGCCGTTGTGACGACGAGCCATTTCTCAAAGGCAGCTATCAATGAGGCTCGTGAGGAAGGCAAGAATCCCATCGTTCTGATTGATGGTTTCAGATTATCCAGAGTGGTCCGTGACGAGGATTTCAGTTCCGCTAATTAGTCCCAGGAAATAACGCCGGGTGTCTTGTTTGCAGCTGAAGTGGAGTTTCTAACTGGAGGTAACTGTGAAGAGTGAGAATTGGTTTCGTAAGCAGGCTCGAAAACAATACCGTTGCGAGGCTCAGCTCGAGATTGACGATAACGCGAGCGCATCGATTGGAGATAATGGCGGGCTTACGGGTAGGCTTGGGTTTGAGTTTATACGGACGCAGCGAAGACGGCAGAGAAAATCGATAAACGCGCACCCGTTCTGAGAAGCTCACCCGCAAGGGACATGAGCGGCGACCCACAAGCACGGCCGGCTAATCGCAAGAATCGACGTCCTGTCAATTAACCGGAAATTCGCAAACCCAAAGGCCTGCACGGCGCGCCTTCCTTTTACGCGCCCTTACTCACGCGCCATTACTCACGGATTTTTACTAAGTAAACCCTTGTGAACTCTGTCCAAACGCCGTAACTGTCGTATGGCTCCGCGCGTTGTTACATGCAGAAGGAACACGCAAGGCTGAACAAAAAACAGCCGTAGCCAAATCAAACAAAGGGAAGGTAAAAGAAAATGAAAGCAATCACGAATTTCGGAATCAAAGTTATCGGCGCGATGATCGCCACAGGCCTGGTAGCGGGCGCGGCATTTGCCGCCAGCGGAGACACCCTCACCATCAACCTGCCGGAAGCGGCCACCGTCAACGGCTCCACGCTCGCCAGCGGACAGTACAACGTCACCGAATCGTCTCTTGCCGATGGCAGCAGCCTGCTCGTGTTCCGCTCCGATAAGGGAGATGCGACCGCCGTTGTGGCCATGAAGACCGCAGAACCCTCCGCCGATCAGAAGAGCGAAGTGGTCCTCTCGCACGAAGGCGGCACTCTGCACCTCGACAAAATGTTCATCGCGGGCGAGTCGGCCGGCTTTCAGTTCTCCGAGTCTAAGTAGTATGGTTCGGCTATCGGTTCCTTCGCGACCGCGCCCCGTTTCTTTAGCGGGCGTGGTCGTGGAGGGGTCATTGTTTTATTGGTCGTAAATCAAGCGGACTTTGGCCGTCGCCGCGCCTTCAGCGTTTCCCAGACCACGGGCGAGAGCGACAGTAGAATAATCGCCAGTACCACCTTCTCGAAATTCCTCCTCACCAGTTCCACCTGACCCAGCTGGCAGCCGAGCGTGGTAATGGCTGCAATCCAGATCACTCCCCCCAGTAAACTGAACGTCAGAAACTTCAGGTACGGCATTCTCGCAACACCGGCTATAAAAGGCGTGCAGCTGCGGACGATGGGGATGAAGCGCGCATACATGATCGCGCGCGCGCCGTATTTTTCGTAGAACATTCGGGTGCGCTGAATCTGATCGGGATGAAAGAACCGCGATTTCGGGCGGCTGAAGATTCTGGGTCCGGTCTGGTAACCCAGATAGTAGCCCAGATTATCGCCAAGAATGGCCGCGGCCATCAGCATCCCGGACACGAGCCAGATATTGATACCTGCCGCGCCGCCGGCCACTCCCACACTGAAGAGCAGCGAATCGCCCGGCAGGAAGAAGCCCGCCAGCAGGCCGGTTTCGGCGAAAATAATGCCTGCGAGGCCAGCCAGCCCGTACGAACTCGATAAGAGCGTGCGCACCAGTTCCAGCAACCGCTCGGCGTTGTAAAGAGACTTCAGGAAATCGACGATCGGATGCATCGGTTTGGGTCAGGAGTTTCGCGATTAACTGCGCTGGCGGTAACTGGCCAGAATCTGATCGATGACGTCCTGGTTGATCTTCAGCTTGCCGCTGGCCGTGAGGCTGTCGCGAAGACCCTGCTGGAAGAAAGTCACCCGGTCGCGGATCTTCTGCTGACGCAAATCGTCCAGAATTTTCGAGCGCTGGATGGCCAGACCTGCCGCATCCGCGGGGGTAATGGCAAGAATCTTCGCGATCAGCTGGCCGGAGGGGACGGAATCCGGTCCCAGGATGGCGCCCACCGGTTTGGTGAAAAGGTCGGGAACGCTGCTGGCGGTGCCCACCGATTCGATAGGATCCTGCCGGGCGACGTCAGCCGACGTCTTGAGAGTGATATTCATCGACTTGGCGGCCTTTTCCAGATCGCCACCCATGGCCTGCGTCTTCGACAGCAGTTCGGCGGCCTTGGCGGCCACGATCTTCTGCAGCTTCGCCTGCTGGGCCTTGTCCTTAACTTCGGTCTTCACTTCATCGAGAGTTGCCTGGTGGGCGGGCACCAGATTGGTCACCACCGCAATCAGCGCTCTGCCGTCCGGTAAAACCACGGGGCCGAGCGTCACTTCACTCTTCTTCAGCGCGGATACGGCATCGAACAAATCTTTGGAGACGCCGATGCCCGGGATTGGTTCGCTGGCTTCCACGTCGGGAACCTGAATCAGCGTGCCGCCGACGGCATCGGCGGTCTTCTCCGGATGCGTGGGATCCTGGCGGAGTCCGGATACCGCTTTGTCGGCGAGATTCTGCATTTGATTCGCGGCGCCCTGCTTCTGCAGATCCGCGGTCAGCTGCGCTTTGACTTCGTCGAAGGGCTTGATGTGCGGCTGTTCGTGAGCTTCCACCTGAATGATGTGATAACCGTACTGGGTCTTGATTAGGCCGCTGGTTTCACCCGGCTTCAGCGAAAAAGCCGACTTTTCGAATTCGGGCACTGTCTGGCCTTTGACGAGCCAGCCGAGTTCGCCATTCTGAACGGCGGAACCGGTATCTTCGGATTTCTCTTTGGCCAGCTTGCCGAAATCGGCGCCGCCCTGAAGCTGTTTCAGCAGCGCCTCCGCCTTTGTCTTGACCGCCGCGTCATTGGTTGCGTCGGACTTCAGCAGAATGTGGCGCGCCTGCACGCGCTCGGGGGTCGTAAAATCGGCCTGCTGATTGAGGTACGCGGAATGCAACTGAGCGTCCGAGATCTGCAAGCCCGCGCCGACCTTTGCGGGGTCGAGAACGATCACCGCCACGCTGCGCTTGTCCGGCACCTGGAACGACTGCTTATTACTGTCGTACCAGCTCTGGATTTCCGCCTCTGTGGGCTCGGAATCTTTACGGAAATCGGCGCCGGAAAGCACGGCGTACTGAATCTTCACCTTGTCGTTGCGCTGGTGGTATTCCTTTTCCACTTCCTGACTGGTGACCACAACACCGCCCGATACCAGCGCCTCCAGGCGCGCGATCAGCATCTCTCTTGTCTTGGCGGCTTTCATGTCCGCCAGGGTCGTATTGTTCTGCTGGAGCACGGCGCTGAGAACGGCGGGATCCACCTTGCCGTCTTTGACGTATTGGGCGGGAATGGAGTCGATGATGGCGTTATCGGCTTCGTCCGAAGTCACCTTCATCCCCATCTCGGTGGCCTTCCAGGCCAAAGCGCGTTCGCTGATGGCCTGCTGGATGACCTGCGGGGCGTAGATGGAGAGCAGCGCGGGGGGCAATTGACGGTTTTGCGTCATTTCCCGGATGGTTTGATTAATCTCATTGGCGGTCACTTTCTCATTGCCAATCTGCGCCACGACAGCGTCCTGGCCGGTGGTGGCGCCCGTTCCCGAACTGGGAATCAGATAAACCAGCATCGAAAGAGCGATCAATCCAAGAAGGAAGATCAGGAAGGCGCGTACCGCCTTGTCACGGCTGCGAAATACATCAAACATTTAAGGGGAGGCTCCTGCTGCAAAGTACTACTGAAATTTCATTGTAGCAGTGTAATTTCGCGGTCAGGAGGAGCCACGCCCGCCGGTATCGGATACTTCAACAAGATGGCCGAACGTCCGGTGAATATCCTCCTCGTCGACGATTGCGAAGGCATTCGCTTTCTCGTTTCTGAAATTCTGGAGGAAGCCGGTTATCGGGTGACGGCGGTTCCGGACGGCAATGCGGCGCTGCTCGCCGCGCGACGACAAATTCCCGACATCGTGATCACGGATCTCAGCATGCCCGGTCTGCCCGTTTCCGAGGTCATCCGGGTTTTGCGTGCGGATCATCCGGATATTCGAATTATCATCCTTTCCGGACTCATGGACGAACTGACATGCCAGGCAATTATGACCAGCGGCATAACCAGAAGCAGAGTGGATGCGGTAATCGACAAGAGCCTGGCGCCGGAACTACTCGTCGATACGGTGAAACGCCTGCTTGGTGAGGAAACGGCAACGATATAATCGTGTCGCGATTCGGGAGGACGAGGATATGCCGGTACGATGGCGGGTACGGATGCGGGCTGCTCCGTGACCCGAACCAAAGTTTGGCTGGGGGCCGGGATTGCGCTGCTGGCCGGAGGCGGAGCGCTATGGTTCGGCTGGCACGGGCTTGCGCCAGTTCCAGCGCCCCGGACTTACAGAATCGGCTGGACCGATTCGCCGCCCTTCGAGCTTGCCGGCGCGGACGGCCAGCCGGCCGGATTTGCGGTGAATCTGGTGCGCACCGCGGCTGCGCGGCGTGGCATCCGGCTGCAGTGGGTCTATTGGAACCGTGGTTCGGAGGCCGCGTTTCGCGAGAAAGCACTGGATTTGTGGCCTATGATGACCATCCTTCCGGAGCGCCTTCACCGCTTTTATGTCAGTGAGCCTTACCTGGAGACGGAATTCTGCATGCTGCTGCGTTCCGATAGCCCGCACGTAAAAATACAGGATCTGGCAACCGCGGTGATCAGCTTTTCCAACAGCCCGGTTGACGAGTGGCAGCTCAGCCAGCACTTACCGGACGCGCGCCGGTTATTGGTGGCAAAACCGTCGGTGGCCATGCAGGACATGTGCAGCGGGCGTTCCGATGCGGCATTTATGATTGCGCTCACTGGGACCGCGGTGCTGCTGGATAGGCCGGGCGCGTGCCAGGGGCTTGCTCTGCGATGGATTGCGGCGCCGGAAATCCGTTCGCAAGTGGGCGTCGCGGCAGCTTTTGAATATCGCGGCGTGGCTGATTCTCTGCGCGATGAAATCGGCGTGATGGCGACGAAGGGGCAGCTGGCGCCGATCCTTGGCGAATCGGCCTACGTGTCGCCGCAACTGGAATCGATTGAGGCGCTGTTGATGGCGAAACGGCGCGGGGAAATGCTGGCATGGGCGGCGGTCTTATTCGCGGTGCTGTTTCTGGTGGCTTTCTGGCAGAGCGTGCGGATTCTGCGGGAGAGGGATCGTACGCGGCAGGCGGAACAGGCGCGGCGCAGAACGGAACACAGGCTGAGCCTGATGGCGAACAACCTGAAGGAAATGGTGCTGGCGTATGACATGAACAAACGCCTCATTTTCGCCAATCCCGCCACCCGGTCGCTCACGGGTTACGACGTCGCGGAGATGGAAAATCTCGGCTTCGTGAACTGGATACACGCCGACGACCAGGTGCGCATGCTGAATCAATGGGGCCGCCTGTTCGAGGGCAACAGTTTCGAGGATGAAGAGTATCGCATGATCACCCGCGACGGCAACACGAAGTGGGTGTCGTCCACCTGGGGGCCTCTGCGCGATGAAAGCGGCAGACAGGTCGGAGTGCAGGGCAGCGAACGCGATATCACGGATCGAAAGCTGGCGGATGCGGCGCTGCGCGAATCGGAGGGCCGTTTCCGCGGCCTCCTCGAACATGTGCAGCTTCCCGCCGCGATGTACGACCTGCACGGGAACTTTCTTTTTGTGAACGACTACCTGCTCTCGATCGGCGGCTGGTCGCGCGAGGAAATGCTCGGACGCCAGGTCACCGACTTCATGACGCCGAAGGACCACGGACGCGTGCGGAAGATTATGGAGAGCCTGGCGCTGACGGGCGAACCGACGCACTGGTTCGCCGAGCCCGGACTGCTGACTCGGGACGGTCAGATCCGTCAGCTGCAGGTGAATAATGTGGTGCTGCGCGACGCCGCGGGCAAGATGGCCACCGTGGCGTCGCTTGGTATCGACGTCACCGAGTACCGCGCTCTCCAGGAACAGTACGTGCAATCGAAGAAACTGGAGAGCCTGGGCACGCTCGCCGGCGGCGTGGCGCATGACTTCAATAATCTGCTCACCGTGATTAACGGGTACAGCAAAATCGTGATGCGCGGGTTGGGTGAACAGGACCCCGCGCGGCCCAAAATCGACCAGATTCGCAGGGCCGGGAAGCAGGCGGCGGAACTGACTCAGCAATTACTGGCTTTCAGCCGCAGACAGATCGCGCAGCCCCGGCCGCTCGATCTTAACAGCCTGCTTGAAGAATCGGGCGAGATGTTCCGCTCGCTGCTCGGCGAAGATATTCAACTGATCTCGGAGCCGGGCCACCCGCTGGGCCTGGTAATGGCCGATCCGGGCCAGATGCACAGAGTGCTGATGAATCTGCTGTTGAATGCGCGCGACGCGATGCCGGATGGCGGCAAAGTGACCATCCGGACGCACACCATTCACGTCACCAGTGAATCCGGACAGGAGAATCCCGATGTCACTCCCGGGCCCACAGTTGTTCTGGTGGTCTGCGACACGGGCATCGGCATGGACGAGCAGACCCGCGGGCGGTTGTTTGAACCGTTTTTCACGACCAAAGAACCTGGTAAGGGCACGGGTCTGGGGCTTTCCACGGTTTACGGCATCGTGAAGCAGAGCGGCGGCTGGATTGGCGTGCGCAGCGCGAAAGGTTCGGGAACGACTTTCAGCATTCATCTCCCGTGCATCGTCGATGCAGCCCCGCCGGTCGCGGTCAGAAGTGGCGCACCCGCAGTCGTCTCGGCGGATATTGCGAGAGTGTCCAGCCACATGACCGTGCTGGTGGTGGAAGACCAGGAGCAGGTGCGCGGCTTTGTGAACGCGATCCTGGAATCTCTGGGCTACAACATTCTGAGCGCGGCTGACGGAGCGGCGGCCCTCGCGCTGGCGACGCAGCATCGGGGAGCGATCGATCTTCTGCTGACCGACGTGATATTGCCTGGCATGAATGGCAGGCAGTTGGCGGAACAGCTGAAACTGCTGCGTCCGGAAATCGCAGTACTGTTCACCTCCGGCCATCCGCGCAATGTAATTGCCAGCAGCGGAGTGCTCGATCCGGCTATCGCGTTTATCGCGAAACCGTACTCGCCGGAAGAGCTGGCCGCGAAGCTGAGCGAGGTGCTGGAGCGGCCGCGGCCGACAAAAATCAGTGAACGGCCAGCCCATAATGGTAGTTGAGGCAGATCGGACATAAGCCGTGGCTGATGCGCGGGTCGTCGCACAGAAATCCAGGTACCCAGTCCCAGCGGTCCGTCTGGCGCGGATGCCGCGTGCGCCGGCAGTGCGAGCATGTTGTGACAAGGCCGTTCTGGTCGATATAATCGTTGCCCGCCTCGTGGCCTTCTTCGCGGTGAGGGCCTTCTTCCGTCAGGCTATTCACAATCAGGAGGCCGGCTTCGCCAAAGGGACGAATGCTCATGTGAAAACGGCGGCGCAGCAGAGGCGACGAACATTCCATCACGTGAGTTTGTTCCTGTCCGGTGGCGCGGACGTAGTCGTACAAGTTCCGGTAATAGGCTTTCAGGCTTACGGGAACCGCATCGAAAACGCACCGGCCCTGCTGGTATTCCCGCGTGGCCCGGTTACCATTATTTTCGAGCGCGAAGCGATCCCACGCCTGGTTGCAGTGCACGATGCGGCAGTCCCGATCAAGCGCATAGATCACGGCCGGATCGGATTCGAAGGAATCCGTCCACTGGCCCGCAGATCCGCTCCCTGTCAGCATTCGTTCCGTTAGCCCATGCTACAACTGGCATTCGGTATGGACCGCCCGAACCGCCTTTTCGAGGCCGTCGCGCCGGACTGCGATCGATATCGTCAGTTCGCTCGATCCCTGCGCGATGGCAATGACATTCACCTTTTCGCGCGAGATCGCGGTAAAAATGCGGCCCGCGAGGCCCTGCGTGCCCCTCATCCCTTCGCCCACCACGGCGAGCAGGCCCACATTGCGATCGACCGCAATGTCGTTCACATAACCGTGCGCGAATTCAAGAGACAGCGCAACTTTAATAGCCTCGACGGATTTTTCGATCTCGTCGTTACGCACCAGAAAGCAAAAACTCTGCCGGTAACTGGAGCTGGACAGAGCAAGGATTTCCACGTTCACGCGGTCGAGCGCGTCAAGCGACCGCGCCATCAGATGAACGCCGCTGACCGCCGCACTCGCGGGTTCGAGCGCCACCAGCGCCACGTTCGCCATCGAGGTGACAGCCTTGGCGCCAGAATTGCCCGCGGTCAGCTGCGGCACAATGCGCGTGCCCGGCTTTTCGGGCGCGAAACTGTTCTTGCTCCAGACCGGAATTCCGCGTTCCACCAGCGGCGCAATGGTCCTGGGATGCAGCACTTTCGCTCCGGCCCAGGCCAGTTCCGCGGCTTCGCTGTAGGTGATCTCGGCGAGGATTTTCGCGTCCGGTACCAGACGCGGATCGGCGGTCATAATGCCATCCACATCGGTCCAGATCCAGAGTTCCGTGGCATCCAGTGCCGCCGCGAGAATACTGGCGGAGAAATCGGAGCCGCCGCGGCCGAGCGTGGTCGGCCGTCCATCCACGGTGGCCCCGTTGAAGCCTGTGACGATAGGAATGCCGCCTGCGTGCAGAATCGGCAGCAAACGCGCCTGCGCTTTCTCGCGCGTGGCATCCATCAGCGGCGAAGCATTGTTGAAAACAGCGTCTGTCACGATAGCCTCGGCGGCATTGACGGCTTCGGCGTTTAACCCGCGCGAGCGCATATGCTCACCGATGATGAGCGCGGAAAGGCGCTCACCCACAGCGATCGCTTCATCGACGGCGCGCACCGGACGATAGCCCAGCATCTGCATGCCGTTCACGATGCGGTGGAATTCGCCTACGAGCTCGGCAATCTCCGCGTTCACGCGATCTAGCTCCACAGCGGGAATCAGATCCTTCGCGGCTTCCAGATGGCGCGCGGTGAGCAGCGCCAGATTGCGGTCGATGCCGTCCTGGTCGTCCGCTTCCGCCATTCGCGTGGTATCGAGCAGAAGGTCGGTGATCTTAGACATGGCGGAAACCACGGCCGTGACAGGCCGCTTCGCCGCCTCCGCCGCGATCAGATCGCAGGCGGCTCTCATACGGGCGGCGGAGCCCACGCTGGTGCCGCCGAATTTCATAACGAGCAGATGATTCAATTAACTTTCCCTTTCGGTGGTGTGGTCGGCTTTCCCGTTGGAAAGCCTCGCGCGAACGAGCTTCAGAATGGCTTCCTGCACCTGTTCGGGCGTCATGCCGGTGGAATCCAGATAAGTCGCATCGGGCGCCTGTAGCAGCGGCGATTCGCTGCGATTCCGGTCGCGCTGGTCGCGTTCGGTCAGCTGCGCCGCGAGCATTTCGGCCTGCTCGCCGGGCAGTTCACCCGCCCGCCGCCGTACGCGCTCGGCCGGATCGGCGTCCAGAAATATTTTCACGCGCGCATCGGGAAAAACCACGGAACCGATGTCGCGGCCCTCCATGACGACACTCGCGTTTTCCGCAATCCGCCGCTGCTTCGCCACCAGCGCCGAGCGCACCGCGCCGATGGCCGCTACCTGCGAGGCCAGCCCGGAAATCTCAGGCGCCCGGATGGCCTCGGTGACGTCTTCGCCGTTCAGCAAAACCCGGCTGTGCGGAAGCAGTTCGATGTTCGCCGAGAGGGCGAGTTGCTCCAGCTTATAAACGTCGGAAAACGGTGTCGCGGTCTGCGTTGCCCACAGTGCGACCGCACGGTACATGGCGCCGGTATCGATGTAGATATAGCCGAGCTTTTCCGCGACCAGGCGCGCGATTGTACTCTTGCCCGCACCGGCGGGTCCATCGATGGCGATTACGTGGCCCATTAGCTTTGCTGTAAATAGCAGGTTAGCGCACGGCAGAAACCGGCAGGTTGAAGACTAACGGCGTGGCGTGTACGAGTTGCACGGAGAACGGGCGAAACTGGTGGCGAAGAGCCTGAAGACCGGACTTGTAGGTAATTGGCGGGCGCAACGTGTCCCAGTCGACGAGCCAGACTCGAAACGTGAATAGTTGCCACTTTATGCAGTCGGAGAACGGAGAGAACCTTGAGGCCGGAGCTTCGGAAATTCTGCGCGGCCGGGTCTATGACAAGATCTGTGGGTAGTAGTTGGAGGGAACGACGGAAGAAATGTACGCGACCACCACTTCCGGAACGGGACCAATTGTTCCTGTCAGCAGCAACACGGGCCGCAGCTTCATACCGGGGATATCGCCAAGGGAAATCTGGCGAGATAAATCTCACCGGGGCGCATTCAGCGGTTGTCCGTCTTCCATTGTGTAAATGTCCTGACGGGTATCGGACAAGTCCCCTGCCCACTCTTCGGCGACGCCGTGGGACCAGTGATTTCCTGCTGCATCTTCTTCCGGCAACAGCACGTTTAATCGCACTTGCCCGACAGGAAGTTCCGGTGGCACCTTGGCCGGTAGCCGATGCTCCTTGTCGATATCGCCAACGAGTTCGATGGCATTCATAGGTACATTATCCGCGATGGATGTGTTCCGTGGCTACGAGGGCCGGCACGTAGAATAATATGTCGCCGGGACACGATATCCTCTCCCAGGCTGCCGGCGATCATGGCGTAGCGAGAAGGATTGATGTTCCGCAGGTTCGCGGCAGACGGGAAGCGCATAGTGACCAGCAATCTGGAATTCCGTGATGCAGGCAACAAGCACTTCGGGGGGTGACGCTCGGGAGGTGGTGTGCGTGCCTGCAAGCGCAGGCGTTAACAGGAGCAGCTAAAGATTTATCTTCCGCAGTTCCAGAATTCCGGCATGTAATGATTCGGTGCATGAAGGAGGCGCCGGTGCATTCGCGCGAGTCCAGGCGTATAGCTTGCCTGCCGCGGTGAACGTCAGCTCGGTCCAGCGATCACGAGCGTTCTTATAGTCTGTATCCTCGTCTACCTGGACGTCGTTCAGGCAGAGAATCCAGGTCTCGATGTTGCGTTTGGGAATGAGGCGGCCAATCTGTTCCGTGTCGGCCGGAATCGCGAGAACTCCGGCGTCACGGAGTTTCCCGTCGAACTGCCGCAATCGTTGTTGAACGGTTTGCGCATCCGCGTCGATTAAGACAATGAGCTTCGTTTGCGCCTGACGGTTGCGGCAGGCTTCGACTTCGATCACAAATTGCTCGCGTACCCATTTCTCGGCGCTGCCTACACCGGAAGGCGACATCACAACCCGCATCGCATGTCTTCCGAGGCCGCCCCTTTGAAGATACTTAGATATGAATTGCTCATGGCGTCTGTCCTCCACAAGGAGGATGACCTGCGATGGCTTTGCCACCTATTCCCATCCTCGGGCAATCAGTTCGGCCGGCTGAAGCATTCCCTTCTGGTCCGGCTTAAATTTCTCTGTGCGCACGTGGCCGTTGTCTTCCCGAAAAAACCGCAATCCGTATTCACGTGCCCACTGATTCAAGGTCTCAGGATGGTGTGAGATTAGAATCAGCTGACCATTGTGCCCTTCAACCGCCTCTTCCGCGGAGAGCAGCCACGGCTGAATCTCACGAAGAGAAATGAAATTGTCGGGCTCGTCCAGGAAGACGGTGTCGCCTCGATTGATCAGGAAATTGAGGATCATGTAAAGCGCGACCAGACATCTCTGGCCTTCGGAAAGTTCAGAGATGGAATAGCTGACCCTCTTTTTTGTCGGCGCTACGAATTCAGCGCGAAGCTTCCTGACCCCGTCTTCCTCCGAGGAAGATTTAAGCGCCTGAAATCCGTCCATGCACTCCCTCAAAGATGCAAGGAACTTCACATTCTCTTCCGGATATGTCTGTAAGAGATAGCGATACCAGCCGGCAAGATTACCGAGCTCGAAATCCGGTTCGCTCTCTTCGCTGTCGGCAACCTCACCCATTTGTCCCGGATATGCGTCAATGTCGAAACAATGTACGCGATCCAACCATTCGACGAACCGCCGGACGTCAAGGTTGCTCAGCAGCGAAAGATGCAAAGCGGAACGGTTTGTCTGTAGAGGGACAGCCATCGAACTGCCGTCATTAGGGAAAAAGCGTATCTTGCCGTGCGCCAATTCAAAGACAGTCGCTCCTGAGACCTTCAACCGTTCCAGGTTCACCGTCTGTTCCCTTATCGCGCCGACGAAACCGATTTCGACGCGATACTCAAATGGCTTTCCGTCAAGTCTTGCCTCGATCTCGATTACCTGAAGGGGCCGATCCTGCCATCTGGTGCGAGTCGATTGGGTGAACTTGTTTGAATCACCTCGTACAAATAGCTTCAAACACCGAATTGCCTCAAGAAGAGACGACTTGCCGCTGCCGTTCGGGCCGAACAATAACTGTTTCGTTTCGGGTCTGTATTCAAAGTTAACGAAGCTCCGGAAATTGTCGATGTAGATCCGCGTCAGCATGTGTATTGATTATAGGGACTCTCGTAGCGATTATCCCTGATCGGTTCGGTGGCTGGTTGAGGTGAGTGCCCGTAGTAGCTGCTGAGACACTAACGGCCCGGGCGCTCCTCGTTTCTTGCAGGAACGTACCGGGCCGCTGGCGATCTATCGCGATTCGTGCTTTAGCTGCAGCCGCTCGTCCCGCCGCAGTTTTCGCACTTGTAGCAACTACCATTGCGGGTCATCATACCGCCGCATTCGGCGCACAAGGGCGCGTCGGAGGTGACCGCGGACGGGAACGGCAGCGATTCCTGCGGGCTCTCCTCAGTCGGCCGAAGAACCGGCGGCGCGCCAGCTTCGGTGACTGCGTACTCCGGTCCGATGAACTTCAGCCCCATCCAGCGGAAAATATAATCAGGAATCGACTTGGCGAAGGGAATCTGCGGATTGCCGGTCCAGCCCATCGGCTCGAAGCGGACGTGCCCGAATTTGGCGACCAGAAACTTCAGCGGCACGCCGTATTGCAGACAGTAGCTGATCGAGGTCGCGAAGCTATCCATGATACCCGCGATCGTGGAGCCTTCTTTCGCCATGCGAATGAAAAGTTCGCCGGGCGTGCCGTCCTCATAGAGCCCGACGGTGATGTAGCCTTCGTGGCCGGAGATGGAGAACTTGTGCGTGAGCGAAGTGCGCTCATCGGGCAGCTTGCGGCGCACGGGGCGGTAGACGATCTTTTCGACAATCGAGACCGCTTCCTTATTCGTCAGCGTCGACGCCGATGCTTTCTTTTCGCCCTTGGCCGAGCCGGAACTGAGCGGCTGCACTTTCTTCGAATTATCGCGATAGATGGCGACGGCTTTCAAACCAAGACGCCAGCTTTCGATGTAAGCTTCCATCACGTCCTCAACGGTGCACTCTTCGGGCATGTTGATGGTTTTCGAGATGGCGCCCGAGGTGAAGGGCTGCACCGCGCCCATCATTCTGAGATGGCCCGTGTAGTGGATGGTGCGCGTGCCGTTGGCCGGCCGGAAGCTGCAATCGAACACCGGAAGATGTTCCGGCTTCAGCGCGGGTGCGCCCTCAATGGTGCCCGTCGAGTCAATGTGGCTGACGATGGCTTCCACCTGATCGGGCGTGTAGCCGAGTTTGATGAGCGACTGCGGCACGGTCTGGTTGACGATCTTGATCATGCCGCCGCCGACCAGTTTCTTGTATTTGACGAGCGCGAGATCGGGCTCGATGCCGGTGGTGTCGCAATCCATCATGAAGCCGATAGTGCCCGTGGGGGCAATGACCGATACCTGACCGTTGCGATAGCCGTGTTCTTTGCCGGCCTGCAGGGCTTCTTCCCAGACTACCTTTGCACCCTGGAACATGCCGGACGGAATGTTGCGGTGGTTAATGTCACCGACACGATCGCGATGCATGCGGATCACGTCGAGGAACGGTTCGGCGTTCTTATCGTAACCGGGGAACGGGCCTGTGGTGGCGGCGATACGGGCGCTGGTGAGGTAGGCCTGGCCACTCATGAGGGCGCTGATGGCACCGGCGTGGTCGCGGCCGCGGTCGCTATCGTAAGGGATACCGAAAGACATCAGCAGCGCGCCCAGATTGGCGAAGCCGAGGCCGAGCGGGCGGTAATCGTGCGAGTTCTGGGCGATCTTTTCCGTGGGATACGCGGCGTTATCCACGAGAATTTCCTGCGCGACGATGAGCGTATCCACGCCGTGACGGAAGGCTTCCACATCGAACTGGCCGTTGGGGCCGACAAACTTCATCAGATTGAGCGATGAGAGATTACAGGCGGAATCGTCGAGAAACATGTATTCCGAACAGGGGTTCGACGCGTTGATGCGCGATGTGTTTTTGCAGGGATGCCACTTATTGACGGTGGTATCGAACTGCATGCCGGGATCGCCGCACTGCCAGGTGGCTTCGGCGAGTTCGCGCATGAGTTCGCGCGCCATATAGCGGTCTTTCTTTTCGCCGCTGCCGACCGACCGGGTCCACCATTCCTTGTCTTCGACCACGGCCTGCATAAAGTCGTCGGTCGCGCGCACGGAATTATTGGCGTTCTGGAAGAAGATGGAACTGTAGGCGTCGCCATCGAGCGAAGAGTCGTAGCCGGCTTCGATGAGGGTGTGAGCCTTCTTTTCTTCCTTCGCTTTGCACCAGATGAAGCTGCGGATATCGGGGTGCTCCGCGTTGAGAATGACCATCTTGGCGGCGCGGCGGGTCTTGCCGCCGGACTTGATCACGCCGGCAAAGGCATCGAAGCCCTTCATGAAGGAGAGCGGACCGGAAGCGCGGCCACCGCTCGAAAGCAGGCCGTTTTCTTCGCGCAGGGCCGAGAGATTGGTGCCGGTCCCGGAGCCCCATTTGAAGAGCATGCCTTCAGTCTTGGCAAGGTCGAGGATGGCTTCGAGCGAATCCTTCACCGAGACGATGAAGCAGGCCGAGCACTGCGGCTTCGCTTCATTGGTGAGCTTTTTAATGCGATCTTCCGTGGCGTCGTGGAAGTAGCCGTAGCCGCGCGATTCCTTCACCCCGACGTTGAACCAGACAGGCGAGTTGAACGCCGCGTGCTGGTGGAGCATCATGTGGGCGAGTTCGCTGCGGAAGTTTTCGCCGGCCTTCTTCGAGGCGAAGTAGCCGTCTTTCAGGCCCCAGTCGGCAATGGTATCGACGACGCGATGCACCAGTTCGGCCACGCTGCGTTCTCGCTCCGGTGAGCCGAGTTTGCCATGGAAGTATTTGCTCCCCACGATGTTGGTCGCGGTCTGCGACCAGTCGGCGGGGACTTCGATGTCGCGCTGTTCGAAGAGGATCGCTCCTTTGTCGTTGCCAATGGTGGCCGTGCGGCTTTCCCACTGCACCTCATCGTAGGGCGTCTTGCCGTCTTCGAGACGGGCGGTAAAATATCGTTCGAATTCGATTCCGGCGCGTGTCGGCGTCGGTAGTTTCTTAGTAGCCAATGCTTCTATTTTCGCACTTGCGGTGGTGGCCATGCTGGTTCCCCTCTGATTTCATCGCGGGCGCGGCGGAATTATCTCGCGCAGACCGGACAGTAGCAATCATGCCCCAAGATGTTGTGGGCGTCAAGGGTTTTGTAGCTATAAATTGTGTTTTGGTTACGTATTTGCAAACTACAGATGTCTTTCGGCATCATAGTAAACATGTTGCAAAAGACGGGTTTCTTCGTAGTCCTGCTCACGGCGGGTTTTTTGATGGGATGCGGGATGAGCAGCCCGGGACCCGAAGGCAGCAGGCATCAGACTGAGACGGGCGTTTCTGGGACCGGATACCCGGGCGGCCAGCCGGTCGATGCCGAATCGCCGGCGCTGAGCACGTCTACCGAGCAGAAATATGCGCGCGCAGAGCCCTCGGCGGAAGAACCGGTCGGCGAAGTGAATAAAACGCCCGCACAATAAGCCGATTTTTGAGATCACGAAGTTTCGGCAGAACATGTTCCGGGTCGCCGACAAGGCGCTCAGCGGCAAAGAGTTTATTGCGAACGGCGACCGACTTAACGGCGGACGTGAGGCTCCTGGTAAGCTCCTTCTGTAATAGGAGGGAACTGAAATGCCGCAGCATCCGACATTGCTGAATAAAAGAAGAGGCGTCCAGGCTGATTGCAAGCATCCAGCCCGTGCGCTGGCGGAATGCCCTCGCCCTGATGACGGAAGGCCGGGAGCGGTTTTTTGCCGAACAACCGTCTCAGCTGCGGATCCCCTTCGATCTTGCCTTCTTTGCCGCCATTTTGCGTGACCGAATCGAGTCGCTCGAAAAGGAATTGGACGGCTCTTCCGCTGGCGACTGGGGGAAGGCGCGCAATTGAGAATGAGCGAACGCCAGGCCAACAACTTCGTCGCGGTGCGCCGCGATCAAAGGCTTCAGGGTGCGCTCCTCACACTGATGAACGGCGCGTATGTGCGTCAGTGCGGGAATGTGAAACAGGCGATAGGAGGCGGGTGGGTGCCTATCGAACAGCTGAGGCCCGAGAGTCCGTTCGACTTTCTGTTTATGGTGATGGCGATGGATTATGCCCTCAGGCCCGGTCAGCCCGCCAGGGTCTTGTTGGAGACTCCAGACCTCCGATGAAGTCAGGCTTCCTCTGCAATCGATGACGGCGTACTGCGCGCGACAACAACACTAGACCGGCGCGAGTACCGGGGCCTTACGGTTGGCCCGGCCCACACCGGCATAGTCGAATCCCGCGGCACGCGCCGCTTCCGGATTGAAAAGATTGCGGCCATCGACAAGCACCGGCGTTTTCATGCGCGTCGCCAGATCCGCCAGATCCAGAGTGGCAAACTCCGGCCATTCCGTCACCAGCAACACCGCGTCGGCATTCTCCGCCGCATGCACCACGCTTGAACAATAATGCACGCGCAACTCGGGGTACTGCTCCTGACACGCCTTCATCGCGACAGGATCGAAAACCCGCACCCTCGCCCCCAGGCGAATCAGTTTTTCCGCGATCTGAATACTGGGCGCATCGCGCAGATCGTCGGTATTAGGCTTAAACGCCAGGCCTAGCAACGCGATCGTCCGCCCCTTGAGAATGAAAAGCTTCTCCTGGAGCTTCTGAATGACTACCTGGCGCTGCAAACGGTTCACGGCCATGGTGGCATCGAGCAGGTTCGGATGATAGCCGTATTCCGCCGCCGTATGCAGCAGGGAACTGATATCCTTGCCGAAGCAACTGCCGCCCCAGCCGATGCCTGCGTTCAGAAATCCGGTGCCGATGCGTGAATCGAGACCGATGCCTGTCATGACCTCTGTCACTTCCGCGCCCACGCGCTCGCAGATGTTTGCAATCTCATTGGCGAATCCGATCTTCATGGCGAGGAACGCATTGGCCGAGTATTTAATCATCTCCGCGCTGGTCAGGCTGGTGGTCACCAGTGGCACGCCGGTGACGTGACGTGGCCTCGGCGCAAATGGCGGCGGAGCGAATTTCTGTTCGGCGAGCGGCTTGTAAAGTTCGCGCAGCAGGCTGAGCGAACGGTCGTCTTCCGTGCCGAGCACGATGCGATCGGGATAGAGCGAATCGTGAATGGCCGAGCCCTCGCGCAGGAATTCGGGATTGCTGGCCACGCTGAATTCGATTCTGCCTCCCGATGCCGGAACGCCTTCCCGGATGAGCGCACCCACCAGGTTGCCGGAGCCCACGGGAACGGTGGACTTATTGATCACCACCCGATAGCGGGAAGAATCCATGGCCGCGCCAATACCGCGAGCCGCGGCTTCCAGATAGGCGAGATTCGATTCGCCGGAAGGCAGCGGCGGCGTACCCACGGCGATAAAGATGGCATCGCTGTCCCTTGCCGGTTCGGTGGCATCGGTCTGGAAATCGATGCCCCCGCATTCGAGCGCCAGAGCCAGCAGTTCCGCCAGTCCCGGCTCATAGATAACGGGATCGCCGCGTCGCAGCCGATCAACTTTGCTCTGATCGGTATCCACGCAGGTGACGCGATGCCCCAGAAAAGCCAGACACGCCCCCGTAACCGTACCCACATACCCTGTGCCTACGACAGTGACTCTCATCTTCCTTACAGGGTATCGCGATGAAAGTGGTCGAAGCCGCGCACCGTGAGTGGTTCGCCCGCCAGGCGGACTTCGCCCGGGACGCCGGATATGGCCATGCCGATGCGCGTCAGCGGCAAACCTTCAAAGGCCGCGGGCACGCTGGTGCCGGCGCGTACGAAGAAGAGCAATTCGTATTCTTCGCCTCCGTGCAGCGCCTGGTCGGGCGTCGCGCCGGGGAAACGGGGAGGCATCGCGATATCCGCGGCGACGCCCGATGCCAGGCAAACGCGTTCCAGATCGAGCGACAAGCCGTCGCTGATATCGATTGCCGCCGTCGCCCGCAGTTTTTCGCGTAGGAACTGACCGAGAGCCAGGCGGGGTTCGGGATTCAGATGTCGTTTGCGGGCTTTTCCCTTGGCACTGCCTGTTAAACTGCTCAGGCCCAAAGCGGAGCCGCCCAACAGCCCGGAAACATAAATCTCGTGCCCGACCCGCGCGCCGCTGCGCAGCAAAGCCATGCCGCGCGGAACAGCGCCGCAAACGGTCACATCGGCCGCGAATTTCTCGCCGCGCGCCAGGTCGCCGCCCGCGAGAATAGTTTGATGCTGCGCCGCCGACGCTGCCATGACTCCGAAAAAGTCGTCGATCCACCGGTCGGACGACCAGGCGGGCAGACAGACGGAAACCAGGCAGAAACGCGGCGAGCCACCCATCGCCGCGATATCGCTCAGACTGCGGGCCAGGGCGATCCTGGCAACATCGGCCGCTTTGTGCGTCTCGCGGAGAAAGTGGATTCCCTCCACAAACAAGTCGGTGGTGAACAGAAGGTCGTCCGCGCTGCCTCGGGGGCGATAGATGGCGCAATCGTCGCCGATTCCGGCGATGACGGCCGAAGACGGCGGGATTTTAACGAGTCCACGGAGGCGTTCGGTGATGGTTCTTTCGTTCTTCAAGCCGCAGTCTAGCATTACCGGCCACTCGAAAAAACAATGCCAATTTGAGAGTATCGTCTACTTTGCCGATATATTTCAATCACTTACATGTTGAAACTTGGTGGCAGTATGCTTTACTGCGATCAGGAACGTCGTTTTACCGCCCCGGAAACAGGGTCAACCCGGAATAGTCCGCCTTTACCGACTACCGGTTGAACCTGATCCCAGGCTGTGAGACAATTTGTGACGTTAAAGACACAAAGGCGCCTGAACCGCCGCATGTTTCAAGCGGATTCCGCGCTTTTCAGGAGAAGGTTTGTGAAAGAAAAAGGTACAGTCAAATGGTTCAACGCTGCCAAGGGCTTCGGCTTCATCCAGCGTGAGAGCGGAGACGACGTGTTCGTCCATTTTTCAGCGATTGCGTCCACAGGCTACCGCAGCCTGGATGAAGGCGCAGCCGTGGAATTCGAGGTCAAGCAGGGCCCGAAAGGGTTACAGGCTGAAAACGTCACGCGCGCGTAGGCCGCCGCGCAGTCTTAGTGAAAAAAGTAAAGCCTCGGAATCACTCCGGGGCTTTTTTCGTTATCTGGAGGTTATACCCGGCTCCAGATAAAGCCTGACGCGGTTGCTTTCTTCGCCGCTCAC
>Ga0302140_10000101_pt1 | contig 90436 bp, 96 predicted proteins | sample I_Bog_E1_1_FD_202095 | JGI IMG/M metagenome (GOLD analysis project Ga0302140, IMG submission 202095) | Peat permafrost microbial communities from Stordalen Mire near Abisko, Sweden - I_Bog_E1_1 | ecosystem: Environmental > Terrestrial > Soil > Wetlands > Peat | place: Sweden: Abisko, Stordalen... | reverse complement strand
AAGAGGGAGAGGCATACTTCGACCGGACTCACCCTCCGGGATGGTCGAAGCATACCCCTTCTTTAGTTTGCTTACCTATTCTGATGCCGGACGCTGGGCTAAGGTTGCCTGGAGCGTGACCTCTTTGCCGCCACGATTGACGACCAAAACCACGGTACTGCTGACTTCATATTCGTTGATGACATTTGCCAGGTCGTGTGTGCTATCGAGTTTTAATCCGTTTACCGATTCTATGATATCCCCTGCCTGAACGCCGGCGTTCGCCGCAGGAGAATTTGCCATCACGGCGGCACCCTGCCCGCCACTATTCACCCATGCGCCATAGGTTATAAGAAGCTTCTTCTGCGTAGCAAGCGCAGGAGTCACATCCTCGTATCGAACGCCAAGATATGGCGCCTGGATCTGCCCCGTCGCTTCGACAGAAGCGATGACCGCCTTTGCTTCGTTGATCGGGATCGCAAAACCGATATTCTGCGCATCCGATGCGACGGCCGTATCGATGCCAATCACATCGCCGCGAAGATCGAGGAGCGGGCCGCCTGAATTGCCGGGGTTGATTGCCGCGTCGGTCTGAATGACGCCGGAGATCGTCTCATCCGCGCCGGTGTCCGGTGACGACGCGACGACCGTGCGACCAAGCCCGGAAACGACGCCGACGGAAACAGTGTTGGAGAACTGCCCGAGCGCATTGCCGATTGCGATCGCGGTTTGGCCAAGCTCCAAGCTGTCCGAGTCGCCAAGCGATACCGTGGGAAGGTTCGTCGCATCAATCTTTAATACCGCAAGATCCTGATCCGGATCGCGCGCCAATACTTTTGCGGTATAGGTGTTGCCATCGTTCGTTAAAACGGAATACTGCGCGTTGATATCCGATACAACATGTTTATTGGTAAGGATCAATCCGTCGGAAGAAATAATAAAGCCGGAACCGCCGCCAACCTCCTGCAATTGGGTCTGGCCGCTATCGCACGGCGTGGACGTCGGCAGGCCGCCGCCAAAATCATTCCCAAAATATTGCTGGAATTGTTGCGGCAGATTACTGAGCGGATCGAGTGGGCAGTTCTCGATAATCGGCACGTTCTCAGAAATAGTGATGGAGACAACCGCCGGCGATGCTTTCTGCGTGGCCGCGATCACGTCGGCCTCGTACTGATCTGCGGGCTGGTAGAGGGCGGTCGAAGAGGACTCCATGGCGGGAGCCGTGCCAAGCGTGCCGTTTGCACCGTTGCGAGCTGGGAGCGGATGCGTAAGATCACTCCAAAAGTTTTTAAATGGGGTTGTCCACGCTGGTGTCACGTGCTTCTGCGCGCCGGATGTGTACGGAATCCTCACGATAGCGCCAACAAGCAGGGCTATCGCGATCAGTCCCAAAACGGCAAGGATTATTTTTCTTGTTCTGTCATGCATGCCTTTGTTATTAGCTTACTACGAAGAATCCGGCGAAAAAGTTTCATCGTTGGGAAAAGAATCTATGGGCTTTTTTATCTTAGCTCTATATCTATTCCAATGCCTTCTTTATTATCCTCGCCGCAGCGACAACTTCGCGCTTTGTTGTTCCCTTTCCTACGCTGAACCGGATGCTCGATACGGCGCGATCTTTGGAATAACCCATTGCTTCAATCACATACGACGATTCCGCCGCGCGCGAGCGGCACGCGGAACCGGAAGAGGCGGCAAGGCCCATGCGATCGAAACGGGTAAGCAGATCCTGCGATGCATAGCCGGGGAAATAGACATTTAAAATATGCGGCGCCTTTGCATCCCCCATCGGGCCATTGATCTCCGCGCCGGGTGCGATGATTTTTATTCTTCGCCATAATTCGTCACGCACCGTCGTGACGTGCGTGGAAACTTTGCCACGTTCGGCGGCGGCGAGGTGCGCCGCTTTTGCAAGCCCCACGATGCCCGGCACGTTCTCCGTGCCCGAACGTAATCCAAATTCCTGCCCGCCGCCGGCCACTTGTGCCAAAAGCGGAAAGCCGCCGCTCTCCGAAAATGCCTTCTCATCGCGCCGCACATATAGCGCACCCGAACCTTTCGGCCCGTGCATCTTATGCGCGGAGAGCGTCATCATGTCCACACCAAGCAATTCGACGTCGCAATATAAATACGGGAATGATTGTGCGGCGTCGGTGTGAAAAAGCGGATACGGACTACCGGCGAATCCGCCCTGCGCACGCGATGAAGAATTGTCCGCTATCCCTTTACGAAACTCATCGATCATAAATTTGATCTCGCGAAGCGGCTGGATCGTCCCCACTTCGTTATTCACGTGCATCACGGAAACGACGACCGTGCCTTCGGTAAGCGCATCCTTCAATGCGACGATATCAATAACTCCTTCTTTGTTGACCGGCAGAGTGATGACCTCGACGCCGTACGATTCCAACGCCTTTGCGGTTTCGAATATCGATTCATGTTCAACAGAAGCGATGATAATGCGCGGACGTGCGGCGCTTGCCGCATCGCTCGCGACAACGCGATGATGTTGTTTATAAAAATCCACCGCGCCGCGGAGCGCGAGATTGTTCGCTTCCGTGGCACCGCTCGTAAAAATAATCTCGCGAAAATGTTTTGCGCCGATAAGCTTGCCGATACTCTCGCGCGATGCGTCCACTGCGGCGATCGCTTTCTGGCCGAACGAATGCAGCGAACCGGGATTCCCAAACTCGCGCAAAAAATACGGCTTCATCGTACGAAGCACGCGGGAGTCCATCGCCGTCGATGCGGCGTTATCAAAATAAAGTCGGGTCATATATAAAGTTTATAGCAACGAGGGAGTGATCGCCAGATTTGCAAACTCAACTTTCTCGATCGCGCCGGTTTTTTTGCTTGGCACCATCAAAAAATTCTGCTTGCGATAGAGGTCATACAATTCCTTCGTGAGCTTCACGTCATTGATACAATATTCTTTCAACTCCTCCATTTTCCCCTCGCGATAAAGCGCGCCCGCTTCGGAGCCGTGATGCGTCTTGCTCAAGCCAAGGTTCGCGCCCGCGAGCCGGTCGAGGCTGATGCGTGACCCCGTCGCCATCTCGATCTCTTCGAGCAGATCAACGCGTTCCATTTCCCATAGTTTCGGCGCGCCTTTTAGGCGCTGGAAATAATTATTGAGTACCGGGATGTCGTACCGATTCATACTGAATCCGACGATCCGCCGCGCATCGCTAAAAAGCTCTGCAAGCTTGTCCATCTCATTTTCTTCGTAGCAATAATAGCGATCCTCCAAATACGAGTAGGCCGCGACGACGGATATTTTGAGCGCGGCATAATTATCCCACCCCACATCCGGGTCGGTAAAAAAGTTCTGTGTTTCGATGTCGAACACTAATGTGTCTAAGGTCATGGATTTTCTTCTTCTTTTTTATAAAACTAGACTGGCAGGCATGTATGAAGGATATGTCTTATTGGGGCAATTAATCTTCCTTGCCCCAATAAGACATATCCTTCATACATGCCGGTCGGCGACGTTGGTTGCAGCGTAACTGTCAGGTTTGATCTTTACCTCAAAATTATTGGCGCGGATCATGCCGACGATCTCCTGGATCACCGCCTTGGTTGGACCGTTCATGCCGATGTCCGCGTGGATCTCGAACTCGAATTCCGGGAGTGGAAACTTTTTAAGCTCCGCGAGAACGCCTTGCGCGACCTCAAGCGAGATCATCGCCTCCTTTATCATCCGATTGCGAAGCGTATGGAATTTTCCAAGCTCCCAGCGCCGGTAGAAATAGCGGCCGCCGTTGCCGATACGATGCACAACGACGGCATTCACAAAGTCCGCGTTCTTGTTGGATAAGAGCTGCGAATCGGTGCCAATCGTCACCCTATATTTACGCATCAGGTCCGTCCCCATGAACGCGATAATCTCGGCCACCACTTCCGGTACGGTGAGCTTCATCCCCAGAGAGCTGATGAACGTATCTGGCATTACCCAGAATATACGCTTTTAAGCCGCCTTAGTCAATTATTTTTCGCGCTCACGCCTCGCGCTTAATATCTTTTTAATGATCATAATCGTTTCCTTTGGACCGCTCGTCGCGATCGTTTGCACGCCGGTTTTCTTTGCCGCCGCGTCATTTCCACCCGGATAGAGCGCATCGCCGATGAATACCATATCTTTTATAGAAATTTTTAATACTTTTTCTATCTGCCGGACGCCATAGGCCTTATCGATGCCTTTTTGCGTGACGTCGATGGAAGTAAGGCCGCCGCGGCGAACCTCAAACTCCGGCAACTCCTTTTGCATGAGCTTCATCAACGCCGGACGCACATCGCTTTTTTTATTCCACGCCATTTTTGCACTCACCGGCGCTTTTTGCCCAAGCGCGGAAAACGTAATCTGCGAATCACGATCTTCAATCTCCTTTCCCCACAGCTTTTTTGGATGAACGTACCCCATCGCCTCAAAAGCATCCTCAAACGCCCGCATTATTTTTTTCTTCTCCGCGGGCTTCAATATTTTGCGATACACCTTTTTCCATTTATCCTGGCGATATCGATAGAACGAAGTTGACGTCGTTGGAAAAAGAAAAAGATTATCGAGCAGTGCCGGAGGGCAGCGTAACTGTTTCACAAACTGGCCGGTGAACTGCTCATAGCTTCCCCCACCGATCACCGCCACTTTTTTCTGCGCAAGAAGCGTAGCAAGCGCGCGCGACATGTCCGGCGTGAGCGACGCCTTGCTTTCGGTGAGGGTGCCGTCAAGATCGAACACGATAAGTGATTTTTGGGAAAGTGACTGCATATCCTCAATTGTAACAAATGCATAAATCACAAACAGGTGCTAAAATAAATCACGTAATGGCGAAAAAGAAAAAGAAGGGGGCGAAGGCAAAGAATGGCGGGTCGAATTCCGGCAATGGTGCCGGTGGCGAACGCGTGAGTGCCAATGCGAACGGGCGCAAGTCGGCGGCGCGCGAGCCGCGCCTCCACGCCGAAACCAAGAATAGCATCTGGGCGATCAGCTTTATCTGCGCGGCCGCCGTTTTGGTGCTCGCGTGGTTTTCCACCGCCGGGCCGGCTGGCGCCGCTATATATAGTGGACTCGACGCCCTGCTTGGATGGGGCTATTTGATACTGCCCGCAACCCTACTCTTTGCCGCAGCGGTGTTCCTGCTCTCCCGCCAAAAGCGCATCCTCGCGACGACGCTTATCGGCTCGACGCTCCTTATCCTCTCCGTGCTCGGCCTGATCGAACTCCTCTCCCCTGGCCACGGCGGCTGGCTCGGCCTCGTCTTCGGATCGCTCCATATTCCGTTCGGCGTCATCGCCGCAACGACGATCGACATCTTTATCCTTATCATCTCCGTGCTCGTCACGGCAAACGTGCCGATCAAGATGACGTGGAAGTGGCACGATGACGGTGCGGAAGATGACGAGGCGGATGAGGATACAACGCCACTCCTCGTGACCGGCTCGGACGGCGAAAAGACCACCACAGACAAAGCGCAAAACGGGAAAGATGAAAAAGGCGCGAAGGACAAGAAGACCGGCGCGAAGGAAGACCTTGCCGTGGTACATGCAAAAAACGGGGACGAACTCGGCAAAGCCGCAAAGAAACCGGCAAAGGCTCCGATATTCACAAATTATGTTCCGCCACCGCTTTCTTTACTTAAATCCGATACGAGCAAGCCGACCACCGGTGATCTTCTTGCGCACGCAAACATCATTAAGCGCACACTCGACAGTTTTGGCATCCCCGTCGAAATGGGTGAAATTAACGTCGGCCCCGCAGTCACGCGCTATACGTTGAAACCCGCGGAAGGCGTAAAGCTCTCGCGCATCACGGCGTTGAACGCCGACCTTGCGCTCTCGCTCGCGGCGCATCCGATCCGCATTGAGGCGCCGATTCCGGGCAAGTCGCTCGTCGGCATCGAGGTGCCAAACAAGGCTGCTGCGCTTGTGCGCCTCGGCAGTCTCATGAACTATCCGGAATTCCAGGCATCCGGCCCACTCGGCTTTGTGCTTGGCCGCGACGTATCCGGCGAACCAATCTTTGCAAATATCGAAAAGATGCCTCACCTTCTCGTCGCCGGCGCGACCGGTTCCGGAAAATCAATCTTGGTCCACTCGCTTATCACTTCACTCCTTTATAAAAACTCGCCGGCGACACTCCGCCTCGTGCTCATCGATCCAAAGCGCGTGGAGCTTTCAATGTACGATGGCATTCCGCATCTCATTACGCCGGTGATCACTGAGAACAAGAAAGCGCTTGGTGTACTCAAGTGGGCTATCCAGGAAATGGATCGCCGCTACGAGCTTCTCCAACACGCCGGCAGCCGCGACGTCAAGAGTTATAACGCGAAAGCTAAACCGGAAGACCAACTCCCCTTTATCCTTATTGGTATCGACGAAATGGCAGATCTCATGAGCTCGTTCGGGCGCGAAGTAGAAGGCGCGATCGTCCGCCTGGCGCAGATGGCACGCGCGACCGGCATCCATCTCTTGCTCGCCACGCAACGCCCGTCGGTGGAGGTCATCACCGGCCTTATCAAAGCGAATATTCCCGCACGCATCGCACTACAAGTCGCGAGTCAGATCGATTCGCGCACAATCCTCGACGGCGCCGGTGCGGAAAAACTGCTCGGCCACGGCGATCTACTCTTCCTCTCTGCAGAACTTTCCAAGCCGAAGCGTATCCAGGGTTCATACATCACCGAAGAAGAATTAAAGAGCGTTGTTGAATTTATTAAAGAGCACAATAAGGTAGAGGCACCCGAACCGTCGGAGAGCGATGGCGAGGAAAATATCGACAAGGCCGGCCCGATCATGCCGGTGGGATTCGATCACTTTATCAACGCAAGTGGCGAGAGCGAAGAAAGCGAGGACGACATGTTTGACGAGGCGGTCGCCGTCGTTGCCGAGGCAAAGAAAGCGTCCGCGTCATTGCTCCAGCGCCGCCTCAAAGTCGGCTACGCCCGCGCCGCACGCCTGCTCGACCTCATGGAAGCCGCCGACCTCATCGGCCCTGGCGACGGCGCGAAACCCCGCGATGTGAATATCGAGAAGATAGAGCAGCGGTTGTCGTAGGGCTTGGCAGCCTTTAAATTCCTTCCTCACGGCTTGAAAAAAGTAAGACGAATAGGTATAGTGGCCGTACAGGGTTTCGATCCTGTGCATTCTTTAAAAAAGGAGAGTAAAGTCATGGTTTTGATCACGACTGACAAGGAAAAGCCCAAGAAGTCGAGGGCAGCGGACCTCCTTGAATTTGCTGTTGGAAATAGGAGGGTTCATTTGAGCAAACTGAGTAAAGAAGAGCTGACAGAACTTCTCGCCGAAAGAATTGAGAGTCTTGATTTCAAGGAGCTCAGAGGGTTCGATGAGGTGCAGAATGTTCTCAGTTGGCGCGGCGAAGATCAAAGCGCGACGGTGTCGGCAAACACGAAGATCAGCGCGAAAGGGTTCGATCTATTTCCTTTCGATCTGAAGTCTCACGTGATAGCGCTCACTAATCCGCTGATCATGAGCGGGCACGACACATGGCGCGACGATGAGACGACGAAAGAGAGGACAGAGAGATGGTCGGGCTTCCCTCTGTATCGTAAGAATGGAGCATACTTGCATCATTTCGAACGAAACATATTCGTCTTGCGTCGGATTCCGCGGCACGCAACATTTGCTTCTCAAGACGAAGCGCTGGCCGGGTTAACCACTCGGTATATGAAACTACCTGGAAAGAACCAGTACGTGGCTCAGTCCATCATCGCGACACGCATCCCTATCGTTGCCTTCTGTAAATATTTTGGTAAGCATGCAGGTAACGTTGCGCATGCGATCATACACGAGATAGCCTCGGCGCATGAGGCGACGATAAGGGACCTCAAATCTACCACTGATCGCGTCGAGCGGAGCGCCCTTAAATGGCGCCGACTCGCAGAAGCTACCGTCTGAACCTGAACCAATCACGCCGCCGGCTCCAAGTCGGCGGCTTTTCATTCCATAGTGGACAACAGTTTTATTCGAACATCACTTCATACCCCGCCAATATTTTACCTAAATTTAATGCCCTTTATGCTAATCTCGCTCCGTGGTGGGGGTGGCACGGTTGCTGGATCCGACTTGCCATCCGGATCCAAGGGGTTCGACTCCCCTCACTTCCACCACCCGGCGGAGAGTTGTTAAAAAATAATTAAAAGATATTTGACCATTTTCCTAATTTTGCTATTCTGAGTATACCGGATGGCAAGTCGGGTTCCAGCGCTGTGTTGGATCAAACACAAAAGACCTAGCAATAGGTCTTTTGTGTTTTTTCGCCCAACGCCGTATCATCAGATTATATGCCACCCAACGATATCCCATTTGAACAGTTTTTTGCGGAGAAAATAAAAGAGCGCGGCGTCTCGCTCAAGAAGCTGGCCGAGATGACCGGTATCGCCCCAACGCATATCGAGTCTTTATTGCGCGGCGATTATGACAGCATGCCTTCGGCACCATACTTCCACGGATACATGATCCACCTTGGTGCGATACTCGACTTTGACGGCGAGGAATGGTGGGCAAAATTAAGAAAGGATGGGGTGATAAAAAATTCCGGCGAGCTCGACACATTGCCACGCAACCGGTTTATCAAGCAATCGCCGCCAAAATATCTTTGGGCGATCGCCGCGGGAATTCTTGTGCTCATCTATCTCGCATTCCAAGCGCCGCGCATCTTCGGCAAACCGACGCTCGTCGTGACATTCCCCGACGCAAACCCGTACGTGACCGCATCGAGCACGATCACGCTCGGCGGCACGGTAAACGGGGCGGACTCGCTGTACCTGGTTGGTGCGAACGGCGAGACCGAACAGATCATTATCGCTGCCGACGGTTCGTGGCAAAAACAGGTGCTTCTCGGCATCGGACCCAATCCGTTCCAAATCTCCGCAAAGAAGTTCCTCGGCGGCGAAACGAGCGTGACGGAACAGATATTCTATCAATCGGCAGGAGGCGCAACGCCTACTTCGACGGCCAGCTCAACCACGGGCGGCAATACGCCCACTGGTGGCGCCGCCTCCGACACAGCCCCGACCGGAGCCCCGGTCCTTTAATCTATTTTTAACCCTTTCTTAATATAAATTTAACGGTGGCTCTGATATAATGAGGCATATGAAAACATCAAAAAAGGTGGACGCAGGGGAGCAAAAAGCGGGCGGTCACAAGGCGAATAATAACCATAAAGCCCAGGCCGAAAAACAAACAAGTGCCAAAGAATTTGACGAGCTTCTTTCGTCTCTCCAGGATAAGTTCGGTGAAGGTTCGATTATGAAGCTCGGCGATGTGAGCCGTGTGGACGTCGCGGCGATTCCGACCGGATCGTTCTCGCTCGACCTCGCTCTCGGCATCGGCGGCCTTCCACGCGGACGCATCACCGAGATCTTCGGTCCGGAATCATCGGGAAAGACCACGCTCGCTCTGAACGTCGTCGCACAGGCGCAAAAACAGGGCGGTAAGGCGGCGTTCATCGACGCAGAGCACGCGATGGACCCGGAGTACGCCGCCAAGCTCGGCGTGAACATTAACGAGTTGCTCATCTCACAGCCGGACAGCGGCGAGGAAGCATTGAACATCTTGGAAAGCTTGGTGCGCTCGGGACTTATCTCCGTCGTCGTCGTTGATTCCGTCGCGGCGCTCACGCCGCGAGCGGAGCTTGAGGGCGAGATGGGAGAACAGCATGTCGGACGCCAGGCGCGCATGATGGGCCAGGCCTTGCGCAAGCTCACCGCGATCGCGGCGAACAGCCAGACACTCATCATCTTTATCAACCAGCTCCGCATGAAGATCGGCATCATGTTCGGCAACCCGGAAACGACGCCCGGCGGTCGCGCACTCCCCTTTGCCGCATCGGTGCGCATCGACATCCGTCGTATTGCGCAGGTAAAGAGAGGCGAAACGGTCGTTGGTAACCGCGTCAAAGCAAAGGTGGCAAAGAATAAAGTTGCTCCGCCTTTTAAAACAGCGGAGTTCGATATTTTATTCGGCGAAGGCATCTCGTATGAAGGCGACGTGCTGAATGCGGCGGTCACCCATGGCGTGGTCAAAAAATCCGGCGCGAGCTTTAGCTATAACGGCGAGCGGATTGGTGTAGGCTTCGAAAACTCCAAAATAAAATTAAAGGAAGATAAAAAACTTCTTGATGAGATAAAAAAGAAAACAGAAGAGGCCTTCAAAAACGGCGATGGGGTAGTGGAAAAGACCGGCGGAACTGAGGAAAAAGAGTAATTCTGCGTCTGCAAAATAAAACTCCATAATTGTCGAGCGCTTGAGTGTGTCCCACGGGACTTCCGTTGGTCCTTACGCGGTAGCGAGACAGTTATGGAGTTTTATTTTATTTAAATATCGTATAAGCAAAGTATCCCACCACTCCAATCGCGATAAGGGCCACGAGCCCTACAATTATTTTCGGAAGGAGGTCGCTTCCCGCAGAGACCTCGTCCCCGACTACCGGCTGGAAAGCCTGGGCAGCGGCGGGCGCAGCCTGAAATTTCTGCTCTTCTATCTGAACCTCGGCCGGTGCATCCGGCGCGGACGTGGGCGTTGCCAGCGGAGCCACGCTCCGCTCTGCCGCCGGCGCCTTCGACGCCGCTACCGGCATTGGCGCTGCCATAAAAGTAGGAGGTCTATATTCCTTTTCCATGGAAAGCCCCGAAACCGCAACGTCCTGGAATATCGGCGCGCCTCCCCCGCTCTTCATCATCGAATCAATGTCTGACCGCATGGTGCGGATCTTTATCTCCAGCGGCGGAGGTGGTGGAGCGTTTACTACCGTTCTATCTGCAAAGTTATCCATGTTGATATTATTTTAACATAAAATCGATGCAAAAAAATTAACTAAGAATAGAACAAAAAACACGGTCATTAGCGAACTGTCATCCGTCGGGAGCTAATGACCGTGATTTTTTTATGCTGGCTGCTCCATCTGCTTCAGCGAGAGCCCGATCTTGCCATTCTCCGCTTTGATGATCTTTGCTTTGACGTGGTCGCCAAGATGCACGACGTCTTCCACGTTCTTTACAAATCCTTGTTTGAGCTCGGAGACGTGGATCATGCCATCGGCACCACCGCCGAGGTCAACGATTGCGCCGAACTCGAGGATCTTTACGATCGGGCCTTCCACGATCTCGCCCACTTTCCACTCTTTCGTCATGCCCATGATCTCCGCAACCGCAGCCTCCACTTTTGCGAGGTCAACGCCCGAGACGTACACGCCGCCATCTTCTTCGATATCGATGCCTGCCAATTCATATTTGGCGATAAGGCCGTTGATCATCTTGCCACCTGGACCGATGACGGTGCCGATCTTCGCCGGATCGATTTTGAACTGACGGATCTTTGGCACGAACTGCGAGATCGCCGTGCGCGGCGCGGGAAGCGTCGCTTTGATCGTCTTCAAAATATGGATACGCGCTTCGCGTGCCTGCGCGAACGCCTTTTCGAGAAGCTCGATCGTAAGGCCGTCCACCTTGACGTCCATCTGCACGCCGGTCACGCCCTCGTCAGTGCCCGCAACCTTAAAGTCCATGTCGCCATGGTGGTCTTCTGGTCCCTGGATGTCGGTCAAAATCTTGTAGTTGTTCACGTCGGCAGTGCCGTCCGCGTTGAATGCCATCATGAGTCCCATTGCGATGCCTGCGGCCGGCTTTTTGAGCGGCACGCCGGCGTCCATAAGCGAGAGCGATGTCGCGCAAACCGTCGCCTGCGAAGAAGAGCCATTCGAAGACATGATTTCCGAAACTACACGGATCGTGTACGGGAACTCTTCCTTGCTCGGGATCAATCGCTCAAGCGATTTGCGCGCAAGGTTACCATGGCCGATCTCGCGGCGCCCGGGGCCGCGGAACGAACCGACCTCACCGACCGAGAACGGCGGAAAGTTGTAGTGCAACATAAAGCGGCGCTTGCCGGTGGTCTCCATCGTTTCGATCATCTGTTCGGCACCGGGCGCCGCGAGCGTCGTTATTGCGAGCGCCTGCGTATTGCCGCGCACAAAGAGCGCGGAACCGTGCGTGCGGGAAAATAATCCCACTTCGGCATCAAGTGCGCGAACCTCGTCGAGCTTGCGTCCATCCGGCCGCTGGTCCTTTTCCAAAATGTTTTTATGCACAAGGTCATTCACCATCTCGTCGTAGAAAAATTCCACCGCTTTCCAATTGATCTTATCCTTCGTGGCGCCAAATTTTTCTTTGATGTGCAGATTCAATTCGTGATGCAACGCTCCAACCGCGGTCGTATGCTCTACTTTCGTCGGCTTGTAGATTGCCGTCTCCAGCTTGTCTGCCAAGAACGCGCGAACCTCCGCCTGGATCTCCGCATCCGGCTCGGCGAGCGCAACTTCTGTCTTCGTCTTGCCGATTTCTTTCTGGATGCTCTCCTGGAACGCGATCAATTTGTTGATCTCAGTCTGCGCAAGCTTGAATCCCGCAACGACGTCCTTCTCTTGCGCGTCCAGTCCGCCAAGTTCGATCATGTTGATGCGATCCTTGGAACCGGAAACGAATGCATCGAAGATCGGCAGGTTCGGCTCAATAATAGTACTGTTGTCGGGATTCACGATGAACTGCTTGTCGTCCGTTTTTTGCGCGACGCGCACACCGGCGACCGGTCCATTCCACGGAATGTCGGAGATGAGCAACGCGGTCGAAACACCAAGCAATCCCACGAACTCCGGATCGTTCTGTTCGTCGATCTGCAAGACGGTGACGACCACCTGGATCTCACGGCGCATCTTATCGTTAAAGAGCGGGCGGATGGTACGGTCCACCAAGCGGCCGGCGAGGATCGCCTCTTCGGACGAACGGCCTTCGCGGCGTACGTAACGGCTACCGAGAATCTTGCCTGCGGCGTAGAACTTCTCTTCATAATCCACCTTGAGCGGTAAGTAATCGATATCGCTGTCTTTGCGTGCCATGACGGCCGTCGCAAGCACGACGGTTTCGCCGTACTTGGCAATGACGGCGGCGTTCGCCTGCTCAGCCAACGCGGAAATCTCTATCGTCAACGTCTTTCCTGCGATTTCAACGGAAAACTGCTTTTTTTGTAACATATTATTTTGATAGAACCGCGAACCCGGAGAGTTCTATCATCCTGAGCTTTAGGAAAGAATTGCCTACGGCAATTATGATCTACATAACGTGCGGCCTACGGCCGCACGGGTGCCCGACTCTCTCGCAAAGCTCGGAATGATATCCCCTTTATCGCGCTTCGATTAGTTAATTATTTTTAATGATCGTCCGATCGCTGCGGCCTCTTTCCTCTACTGCGCACAAAGCTCGGCTTCATGATCGCGCGCGGGACGGTCTCGATATTTACAAACTCGTCCGCGGCTTCCACAATTTTTGTTGATGCACTCCGTCTGAACGCGGCGACTTCGACCACTCGCCCGCCACCCCATTTTACGTAATTAATCAACGGGATGTAATCGCCGTCGCCCGTTACTAAAATGATAACGTCCAAAAACGGCATCATACGGATCACGTCCACCGTAAGCCCGACATCCCAGTCGCCTTTCTTCATACCGCCGGCGTAGATCTGCAAATCTTTCATGCGCAGCTCGAGCCCCGCTTTTTCGAGCGCTTCAAAGAAGCTCGATTCGGAAGATGCGCTACCATTCTCACCGCCGTTGCCATTCAGCGACGGAGATCCCGGCGCGAGCGAAACCGCCGCTGCCTGATCCGCCTCCGCCATACGCTGATGTCCGCGCGGCTGCTGCGGCTCTACGCCTTCGCTGCGCACCACGTATGCCATCGCGCGAATAAGCTGACGCCCGGCCACAAGGTGCTTGATAAGCTCCGCGTAGTTTACGCGCCCCTGATAAAGATTTTTTGCTGAGTGGTAGAGATTCGACACATCAACAAAAATCCCAACCCGTTGGTTGGAATAGTTTGTTCCTGGCTTCATTATTTTTTAAGATCGAGCTTCTTGATCAATTTGTCGTACAGAGAAGGCTCGTTCTTCTTCATGTACGCGAGGAGTTTCCTGCGCTTGGAGACCATCTTTAAAAGACCGCGGCGGGAATGATTATCCTTCGGGTTTTTCTTAAGGTGGGTCGCTAATTCGTCGATCTGGCGAGAGGTCATCGCAATCTGCACCTGGGCAGAGCCGGTGTCTTTGTCGTGTTTCTTATTCTCCCCGACGATGCGGGACTTTACTCGTTTAGTAAGCATTATTGGTTATGATACATCAATATAAGAAAATTAGCAAGAGGGTAAAAATATCGCCACCTTGGGGAAGGTAGCGATTATTGATAGCAGATATTCTGCCAATATTGACCGTCAGTCATCAAGGTCGAAAAAACCCCCTGGCAACTCTTTTTTTGGCGCAAAGATGTTGCGACCACCAATGAAGATACCGCCGGCGACGATCGTGAGAAATCCTATCGTGCCCCAAAAACACCTCTTGATACGCTTGCGCGTTTTCTCTGTCATGCCCGCCTCCCCCTCAAAACGAACTGAATATAGTTTGTTTTATATCTAGCCATGTTGTCAATCTTTCTATGCCTACCCCATTTTGCGACACATAAGCGTATAATAGAAATATGCCCGAGCCACGGAAGGGAAAAGAAAAAACACGCACCGAGATCGAGCGCCTGCTCCAGGATTATTTGAATTACCTCGAAATCGAAAAGAACCGGTCGCCACGGACGAGCGAAAACTACAAGCACTATCTTTTGGAATTTTTGAAGTTTACAAAGATCTCCTCCCCTGCCGAAATCACGGACGATGTGGTGCGCGAGTTCCGCGTGGCGCTCGCACGGCGCGACATGAAGCGTGTCACGCAGGGATATTACGCGATTGCCCTGCGCAACTTTTTGAAATATATGGCAAAGCGCGATATTAAAACGCTCTCGGCAGACAAGATCGAATTGCCGAAGGTGCCCGGTCGACAGATTGACACGCTGGAGTACGGCGACCTCGAGCGCCTGCTCGCGGCGCCGAAGGGCGATTCGCTCCGCGACCTGCGCGACAAAGCTATTTTAGAGATGTTCTTCTCCACCGGACTGCGCTTGGCCGAGCTCTGCGCCTTGCCGCGCAGCATCGATCTCAAGCGTGGCGAACTCTCCGTGCGCGGCAAAGGCGACAAGCTGCGCGTCGTGTTCATCTCCGACTCCGCGCGTGATGCGGTCAAGGCATACATGGCTACGCGAAGCGCTACTGGTGGAGTCGGCGACGCGGAAGAGAAATTATTTATAAGCCTCGATCGCGCGGGCAAGATGATCGGCCCCATCACGCCGCGCGCCGTCCAGCGCCTCGTCGCCGCTCGCGCCACGCAGGCCGGAATCCCCAACCATATCCACGCGCACCTTCTCCGCCATAGCTTCGCCACCGATCTCCTTGTAAACGGCGCTGACCTCCGCTCCGTGCAGGAGCTCCTCGGCCACGCGAACATCTCAACCACGCAGGTCTATACGCACCTCACCAACAACCAGCTGCGCGATGTGCACAAGGCGTTTCACGGGGCGAGGAGGAAAAAAACCCATAGCTCTCTCGCTACCGCGTAGGAATGTGGCGTAAATGGCCATAATTTTTTTGAAATGCGGCGAAAATAGTCAAAGAGTCGGATCAGTTCTCTACGCAACGCGCTGAAAAGCTGAGGACCTGATTGTCAGTGAGCCGGTTGACTGTGGGGTTGCCAGGGCTCAAGTTACGGACCCACGCTGAACCGCCGGACACGAGAGACGACCAGAAGAACGCGTTGATATTCTGACTGTGGAACGAACCATCGATATCGCGGTAGCCAGCGAGGAGGCCGTTAAAGCCTGATGTCCCCCCGCTTTTTAATTGGGTTCCTTGCGTAGTGCCGCGCCATTGGTTGGCGTCGTTCGCGCAATAGTTTCCGGGGCCGCCAGTGCCGGGGCACATGCCGAGATAGATTTCAAGCGTCTGGTACTCGGCATCGGTCGGCAGATGCCAGTTTGCGGGACAGATGCCCGTAACACCAAAGCCAGTGGTGCTCGTCGAGCCGCCCATTGCCTGATTCCATTGGTAAAGACCTCCTTGAGCGGTGCAATTCGCGGGGTTGTCGCTATAGCAGTATTTTTGAATGGAAAAAGTGCTCGTACCTTGGTTTTGAACTACACCGCCGCCAGTCGTGCATGTGCCCACATAGCCGTTCGTACAAGAAGTAATTTCAGCGCCGACATTCAGATTTTGCGCCATCCAACATTGAAGGCCGATCTGGACGGTAGCATAACTCTGGCCGTCCCGGCTGTCTACGAGGGGCGTTCCGCACGTCCAACCGATCTGGAATGAAGCGGCAAGGGAGCCGTATTTGACCGATTCGGGAACGGCGGAGAGCGTCCAGCCCGTGGAGCCATTCGTCGTATACTTGTAATATTGGCCGGAGGTGGTGGTGTTCACGGGATCAACGGGCACGGTTGCGAGTGAAGACCCCATGCTCATCGCGGAAAAATTCACGGGTATCCATCCCGTGCCGTCGTTCCGGCGATAAAAGTTCGGCCCGGCACAGTGATATCCTGTCGGGGGAAAACCGAGCGCGGAACAGTTCGATCCAGCGGTGGTAGAGGCCGTCGGGTCGGGAATGGAGATATAAGTGGGTCCCGCCGTACCGAGAGAAGCCGACCCGCCAGCATCTTCGGTATACAAATTTATAGCGGAGTTCATTGTGGTGAGGTCGGAGAGGCGGTTCGCGTCCCTTGATTGTGCAAGCATCTGTGCGGGATTCAAAGTAAGAACCACAACAACGGCAAGGATGGCGATGATCGCGATGACTATTAAAAGCTCGATGAGGGTAAAACCTCCGCGCTTCTTTCGTGCCGTGGTTTTTGCTGTTGCGTTCATTGTGAAGTGGTCGAAGTGTTGGCGGGTAGATTTTTCAACCTATAGGACTGTTGCATCTTCTGTATTTGCACGTTGATCTGCTGATTTTCTAAAAGATGTTGCGACATCGGAAGATACGCAACGAAATACCAGAACAGGATGCCCGCGATAAACATAACGAGGGCGGCGATGCATAAGGTAGCAACCACATGCTTCCAATGTATCTTCCAAGAAAAAAATTTATTTGCCATCGCGCCTCTTGTATTTATTATAAGTGTTTTACCCCCCGCAAACGGTTTTTGCGGACGGCTGTCGGGCTACTTTTTCCGTGCGCCGCGTTTCTTCGCCTTAGGCTCCGGCTCGTTCAGAAACTTCTTTAACTGGCTTTCGCTGAACCGCCATTGCCCTATCTTCGACCCTTTGAGCTTCTTCGCCCGCAGATAACGCTGGACGGTGCGGTAGCTTACCCGCAGGGCATCGGCGGCTTCACGGACGGTGTACAACTTTTCCATATGAGTTTATTGTATCAAATCTGACGTCGTTTGTCGCAATCCTACTTGTGCACGTTTAGGTATTGTCGTATTTTGTCGTAATATGGTACAGTTGCCATATGACCTATTTTATCTACGCCCGAAAATCAACTGATGTTGAAGACAAGCAGGTGCGCTCCATTGAGGATCAGCCGCCTCACCGACCTCTATGTTAAGCGGGACATCGACCGCGACACCTACCTTGAGCGTAAGCGTGCACTCATGTCCGAACGGAAGTCGGCCGAGGAGCAGATCGCCCGATTGGGACGGGACGCCGCCGCGTGGCTCCAACCCCTGCGGGAGTGGATAAAAGACGCGGAAAGACTGGACAAAATATCAAAAAACACCGACCCCACCATACGCTTCGCTCCGCGAAGCGCGGTTAAATTTTTCTGAAAATGAACTTAGTTCTTACTTGGTGCCCAGGAGAGGACTCGAACCTCCACGCCTTTCGGCATCAGCTCCTAAAGCTGACGTGTATGCCATTTCACCACCTGGGCGATATCGGATCGGCCGGAAGGCCGATTCCTGCTTATAATACGGCATTTTTAGCTATTTGACAAGTTGCAAATATAGTGCTAAAATAGTATTAGTAATTTTGACATCATTTTGCATGATATTGGGCAGCAAGCTGATGATCCGAAGGAGATGCGACATGGCAGACGATACAGGCAAAAAAGGTTGGTGGGGTTCGATAGGAAAAGAGTTTCTCGTGTCTCTCATCGGAGACGCAGGGGTCTTTGTCCTCCTTAGGTCATTATTCAAGAATGGCGTACAAGCCACTGGAGAAATGATCACCGAGCGCGTGAAACAACGCGTGATGAACGACAAACGCGCCCAGATGATGCGTGAGATGCGAAAGATGGAAGACAACGGCATCGATCTCACAAACCTGGATAACCGGCACAAAAAATCAATAGATGAGATGAGGGAATACCACTTCGTCGAACTATTGAGCAAGGTATGCCCCGCAGAACCCGGAGATCCGGCCAAACCAGCGGTCACTCCGGAAAAAGGGAAGCCTCAGAACGACTGGCAAGCCGATATCCTCTGGCTGAACGATATGTCGGAAGAGCGGTTCAATCTAAAACTTGAATGGCTCGACCACAACGTGGTTACCCAGTGGTATCAGATTGCTCGTCGACAAGGCACAAAGATCCTTAAAAAGATTTTTGACGACTTCAAGGCTTTGGCCATTACGATCGGCGCAGTCTTCGGTGTTAGTGCGATCGCAATCACTGCATTCCTTTCCAAATGCGCTTACGGCATCGTAAACGCTTTCGCCAATTTCTTTGATGGCATCGGCGATCTCATCACAGCATTTTTCACGTGGCTCAAACAGTCGCGCTGGAATCTGATCCTGGTGTTGATCCTTGCCGTTCTCCTCTTTTGGACCGTGGCATTGCCGCTCATAGTCATTGCATTGCTTGTTTGGAAACCCTCAGCTCTGGATAAGGCGGTTGCCGCATTGCGAAAACTCGGCATCACCATCTGGCACGTCGTTTACTTCGTGATTGGGGTCATCCTCTGTGTAGTGACCTACAAACACATTGTGCCGACGGATGCGGATCCACGGTTGCTTCCGGCGCTCTATCTGTTGGCCGGATTAACGTGGCATTTCAGAAAATTCCGCTGGATCCGCTTCATTACCATCCCGCTGATGGTGTGGATTACTATCTTGTTCTTTGGCTTGGGCGGCAGCAATCCCCTAGTCGAAGATACCAAGAAAGTATGGGCAGCTGTTCACAGTAATAGTGGCAAGGATGATGATGCGGAGGCCAAAAAGAAGCCTTCCGCTGGTCAGCCTACGCAAAACGGCAGCCCGATAGTAATCGAGCCGCTAGCAGCACCGGCGCGACAAAACCAACAACCAACAACCGGCGCGCCGCAAGTCATGCCAGAAACGCCACCACCCGCGATAAAACCATTGCCACGGACTGAGATTATGCCGATGTCCGGCGACGAAGGAGCTCTACGTGTCGTGATGTACTCCGCAAAATATGTCGCCGCAGGCGAGATTGATTGCGAAGGATACATCCAAAACAAAGATGGGTCGGATAACCCACTAATCTACCTCGGCGACAGTGCCGGCGTAGATAATCGTGGCGCCGGATTCAACGTTTGGACATTCGGCGGATCGATTCAGTTCCTCGGAGGGGGAAATTCTCGAAAACTCATTCCCGGAAGTAAAAATGGTTTTGTTTTCAGATTCCACAGACCTTCCGGAATTACGGAGATTGCGTTCACGCTCAACGTGATTGGAGAAGACGGCACCTCCCACGAATACGTCTTCGACAAGATCCCCGTTTCCGTCAACTAGTACCTTGCAACACTCGATCCCCCAGTAGCTTCGGCCACTGGGGGATTTTTCTATCTTTTTAAAATTCCATTAAGCATCCGCGCCCGCATCTCTATAAAACCCAAAAAGCCCCTTGTTGGGGCTTTTTGAATATTTTCAATTAGCTTTCTCCTAGCACGAACTGACTCCACTTGCGCCGAGGAAGCTTCCTACGACGAGCGGGACGGCACGGGCCAAAAGCGCGACGCCGATGGCGACCGCAGCGTAGAGCAAGGTGTTTCCTGCTGCCTTTACCTTTTCCGGCTCACCGGCTGCGGTGAGATAGCGGAATGCCGCAAGAATGACGAAGATGACAGCAAGCACGATAAGGAAGTAGAACGCCCAGGCAAAGACGGTGCACAAGAGTTGAAGCACCGACTGCAAGCTCGTGATGTTTCCCTGCGGGATGTTTGAACCCGACGGAGCGACCGGCTGCGTCTGCGCGAATGCCATCGCCGGCAAGACCAATGCAATGATCGACGGGCTGAATTCCTTTGCAAAATTTATTACTTTTTTCATGACGTTAATGGATTTTTAAGAGGGGCTTCGACCTTTCTTAGGTACTCTTTTAAGATATCACACTCACCCTAGGGTGACAATATTAACCTCCAAATACGGTGCATACCTGGCCAGGACTTAACTGTACGGTCGCATTCGGGAAGATACTTCCCACAATCGTCGGGAACGTGGTAGCAAGCAATGCCACCGCAATGCCGACGGCAGCGTACGTGAGCGTCCTCCGTGCTTTTGAAGTCTTCTCTGTGTCATCGCCTGCAGTCACGTATGTAAACGCCGCATAGAGGATAAAAATGACCGATATAATGATCACTATCCAGAAAAAATAAACGATGAAAGAACAAAGAACATTCAAGAGTCCAGTGCTGTTTTGGACGGGGCTTGGTGGCGGATTCAATGCCTGCGCGTTCGCTAACCCAACGAAAAGAAAACTAAAGGGAAGCGCCGCCAACCATATTTTTACTTTCTTCATGACAAATAAAAATTTAACATTTTATTTCGACCATTTATTATGCTCAGTATCCCACATTTTCATTTAAAAGCCAATTACGAGGTGCCAATGAGGCTCTTAATGATATTAGTGATCCCTCCGGCGACAAACGCGATAGCAAACCCGATTATCGCGTACATAAGCGTCTTTCTCCCCTGCGAAACCTTTTCCGGCTCACCGGCTGAGGTCATTAATTGAAACGCACCAACAAGCACCATAACAACCGAAAGCGGCATAGCAATATCCCAGAACAAGAATCCCGCGACGGCAGTTGCTACGGTCGTAAACGTCTCCTTGCCTCCCAGCGGGTCAGTAAGACTAATCGCTTGCGACTGGGTGCTCTGGGCGTATGCGACTCCCGTGATGAGAAATGAGGACGCGGCAGTTCCCGCCATCACTCCCCACTTTTTTGCCGTTTTTATCATTACGTTTATTATAGCAAATCGTATCGCATTATGGCGTCGCAGAGCCGCAGAAGCTTAATGGGAACGACATGCCATCGTCGGGGTTGGTGGGATCGTAGATAACACCCTCCGTGACCGCCAGTTTACACGCATCACTCTGGCTAATTCCCAAGGTCGTAAGAAGATCCTGCTCGGCAGTGCTTTGCCATACGCTGAACGGGATACTGATCACGCCGATCCAAAAACTGCTGTCGGTTGGATCATAATCAATAAGATAATTTTGTGTGTATTTAAGAACAATATACTGGGAAGCATCTACGGGCGGATCAGAGTCATAAAAATTATTTATGGTCACCGTACCTTGCGAGGTACCGATTTGTAATGTTGTTCCCGTTGGATTATTTCCAAACACCACGGAGGCGTTGGCTAAATAATCAGGGATAGACGAAGCGGGAAGGACTGGGCTCCCTGCTTGAGCAGACGATATTTTTGGATGGGAGAAAAAATATAAGACACCGGCCGCGGCAATAAGGAGGAAAAGAATGAAGATGATAGAATTTTTTTTCATGATTTTATTTATTAGCACCCTCCCTGACCTTTAGGCGCATCAATATGAATATTACCCCCCGTAGTATGGTAATAACTCGCTCCCCCACAATTTGAATATTCATTCAACACCTTCGAAGCGCCACAACTCTGCGCCGCCTGCATAAATGCCGCACCGGCGGCACAGCTACTTACATGCACATCGATCGCACATCCGGTGTTGTGTCCAGGATCCGAATGATCCACCGCCGGCGGATATCCTTCGGCGACGGTATAGTTAGGGTCGGACTGATTGACGCAATTCAATACCGCAGCGATAGCAGGCGTGCCACCGCAATTGACCGCTCCCGCACCGGTGGTCGCCTTTGTTTGTGTGCAATTAGGAAGCGTAACGCACGTCCCACCCGCGCACCCTCTTGGCGGCGTGGTCGGCCCATTAGTGCCGCCCACCGGATTCCCCGGAACGATGATGCTTGAAATATTCACCGGCGTAAGTCCGGGTAAATTAAGATTGAGCAACTGCGGATTGATGACGCTTAATATAAAATAAACTCCCACTAGCAGTAGCAGTCCCAGAATCGCGGCTTCGATCCATTCTTTTGCATCGCTCTGCCCGGAAGGATTCCCGGCGGATGCCATATACTTTATGCCTCCATAAACAACTATGCCAAAGGCCAACACTCCGCCGACAATCAGCGAAAACCAATAAAAGTCAGCGATGAAGGCACCAGGGGCGCCCGCCGAAGCGGCACCACCATAAGAACCCGGAACGCTGGTTGCAATCGTGATGTGTGTTTGAGCTAGAGCGGAGGACGGAGAGAATATCGCTAAGACGGCAAACGGCAACGCAAAAATAATAAGCGCCAAAGAAAGAGCGAAAAATACTGTGCTCTTATTTTTTTTGAACAAATTCTTCATGACGAGACCGAACAGGCGCTTGTGTTTCCGTTGAACCCGCCGACATCGGTAATATTGAAGGCCCATAAAACAGTGTTCACGATCAGATACGAACATAAAACGATCGCAAGACCGATAACAGCCCCCGTCAATACTTTTTTCCCGGTTTCAAGCAATCCGGGGTTCGCGCCGGAGAGCATGATCATCACCCCGCCCGTCGCAACCATGATCGGCGCGGCGATAAAAATCGCGATCGACATCGCAAGATAGATGATATTGATGAACGTGCCGACGAGGTCGCAAAGATTATTACAGGCTGGAGGCTGACTTCCTTGTACTAGTAATTGGTTATTTCCCTGAGTACCTCCCGTATTAGTCAGATAATCCCCCGTGCACCACACGATCGGGCCCCAGAATCCGGTCGGCCAAAGTTTCGGCGTGGTATAAGAGACGCTTCCACCGCCTGAGCTCTGTGCGGCAAACGAAACCATCGGCAACGCCACGGAAGAACCGATAAGGAGGATCAACAGTATCTTCGCAAAGGCGTTTTTCATTTTTATAAATAATAATTAATTCCCGATTGCGTTCATTGCGCTCTGCGCCTGGGTGAGGGCGGTGGTGGAATCGGCCGCGCCGTTCAAAACATTTTGGATTGCGGTGTTCATGATATTATCGATAGTCTCGCTGTTCGATTCGTGCCACGACTGCGCAGTAAGCGCCTGCGCCGCAAACACCGAAAGCGCGGGGTTCGACTCGTCGGCGGCGATCACCGATCGCAGCGCCGGCGGGGCGCCCGTGTCCTTCGTATATATGTTCTCATCCGCGGCCGACGTCGTCAAATTGATGATAAAGTTCCACGCGCCGGCGATCTGGGTGCTCGCGCGTGAAACGGCGAGTCCGTTGTACTTTGCGTAATTGACGACCACCGTCGAGCTTGCCGGCTGGGGCATCGGCGCGACGCCATAATTGAGAAACGGCGCGGCCGCCATGATGGCGGGAATGGCAGAGGAATAATCAAAGATAACGGCGGTCTTCCCCTGCTCGAAGCTCGCGAGCGAATCACCCATCCCCTCATTCCACGTGTAATTTTGATCGTTCTCGTTTGCAAATTGCAAATAATAATTGAATGCGTTGATCCCGGCGGAGTTCGTGCCGCTTCCATCGGCGCCCGTCGCGAACGTGACCGACGACCCATCGGTAGAGTTCATCTGCGCGCCGTTCTGCATCATTAAAAGGAAAATAATATCGGGTGCGTCGGCGATACTTTTTTCCGATCCGCCGAGCGCGAGCGCGGCTTGAGTGACCTGACCTTGCGCATTCTCCACGCGCAGCTTTGGCAGGTCCGCCTGGAGGCCTTCCCACGTGGTGGGCACCGACGCGATACCGGCGGTGTTAAAGAGATCCTTGTTATAGATCATTGCGAGCGTATCAATGGAAAGCGGCAATGCATAAATATATCCACCCCCTGCGGCACCACCACCGGAAACAAAATCCTGCGAGACGACATCCGGAAATTCGCTCTGCAAGGTCACCTGGTTGAACGTCGTTGCGAGCGAAACAGGGATTGGCGCGGCGACGCTTTCCCACTGCGACAGATCGTGATTGGGAATCTCGAACATGTCCGGCCCCACGCCGGCGGCGAACGCGGCAAGCAGCTTTGTCTGATACTGCGCCGGAGCAATCTGCACGTACGTGATCTGTGATTGTGTCCCCGAGCCCGGCCCGGCGTACGCGCCGATCAGATCATTAAATGCCTGCTGGCTGTCCGTTCCCCAGATGGTCACTTTGATGGGCTGTTGCGATGCGGGGGTCGAGCGGATGTTCAAAAAGAACAAAATCGCCCCGACGATCACAATGAGTGCGATACCGCCGATAATGATGATCTGTTTTTGAGTGAAGTTCTTTGGCATGCTATGTCGCTTATCGCGACTGCGCTTATATAACCACCGTCCCTGCTACGCGATCACCGGGCTTGAGATTCATGATATGCACGCCCTGCGCCGAGCGGCCAGTGCTGCGCACGGTGGAAATTTCCGTGCGGATCATCTGACCCTTTGCGGAAAGCGCAAATATCTCTTTCTCTTCCGTCACGACGTGCGCGGATACCACCATGCCGGTCTTTGGAGTCACTTCGGCCGTCTTAATGCCCGATCCACCGCGGCTCTGCACTTTGTATTCCTTAAGCTGTGTCTGCTTTGCAAAGCCATGTTCCATGACCACGAGCAACATCGCATCGTCTCCTCTTATTATATCAAAGCCGGCCACTTCATCGTTCTGTTTTTTGAGTTTGATGGCGCGAACACCGGCCGCCGTGCGGCCCATCGGACGCACCTGCTTCTCGTCAAAGCGAATCGATTGACCCTGTCGCGTGGCAAGCACCACCTGCTCGGTGCCCGTCGTAAGCTTGGCCCACTTGAGCGAATCGCCTTTTTTGAGCGAGAGCGCGATGATGCCGGTGCGGCGAATGTTCTCAAAATCCTCGAGTGGTGTTTTTTTGATGACTCCTTGCTTCGTCACCATCATTAAATACTTTCTGCCCGTCTTGCCTTCGGCCTTGGCACCCTTCGCGGAATAACTGACGATGGCGCTCACATTCTCGTCCGCCGGCAATTCCAAAAAGTTTTGGATTGCCTTGCCTTTGGACGTGCGCGTTGCCTGCGGAATTTCGTAAACCTTCGTCTGGAACACGCGACCACGATCGGTAAAGAACAAAACGTTGTCGTGCGTGTTCGCGCTAAAGAAGTGGGAAAGGAAATCTTCGTCGGCGACTTCGGAACCGATCAGGCCCTTTCCGCCGCGACGCTGAAGCTTGAACGTGCCCGGCGGCAAGCGCTTGATATATCCCCCGCCGGAAACCGTGACGATCGCCTCTTCTTCCGGAATCAGATCCTCATCGCTCACGGATTCCACCGCGCGGCCCACCACCTTCGTGCGACGATCGTCGCCATATTTATTCTTCAACTCGGTCACTTCATCCTTAATAATCTTTAAAATGCGGGCTGGGCTCTTTAATATCAATATAAGCTCTTTTATTAGATCGTGCTTTTCCTTAAGCTCCGTCTCGATCTTGATCCGTTCGAGTGCCGCGAGCGTTTGCAGCCGCATTTCCAAAATAGCGGTCGCCTGGAGCGCGCTCAATTTAAAGTTCTTCATCAAGTTCGCGTGCGCAACCTCTTTGTCTTCCGACTTTCGGATCGTCGCGATCACGCGATCGATCGCGTCGAGCGCGATCATGAGGCCTTCTAAAATATGCGCGCGTTCCTCCGCTTTACGAAGATCAAACTTGGTGCGGCGCGTGACGATATCCGTCCGGTGCTTTAGATATTCTACGAGGATATCGCGAAGCGTGAGCAACTGCGGCTCGATGCCGTTCACGAGCGCGATCATATTGAAGTTGAAGTTCTTCTCAAGGTCGGTGTGCTTGTAGAGCCAGTTCAACACTTTCTGCGGCGCGACATCGTTCTTGAGCTCGATCACGATGCGCATGCCTTCCCGGTCGGATTCATCACGCAAGTCGCGGATGCCCTCGATCTTTTTATCCTGCGCGAGCTCCGCAATCGTCTTGATGAGCTCAGACTTATTGACCTGATACGGGATCTCGGTGATAACGATGTCGAACTGGCGGCTGTTCTTCTTTTCTACAATCTCCGCCTTTGCGCGCGCCATGACCGCGCCGCGGCCGGAAACGTACGCTTCCTTGATGGCTTTGTTATCGTAAATAATTCCGCCCGTTGGAAAATCCGGTCCTTTGATGAATTGCAAAAGGTCCTCGCTCGTGGCGTCGCCATTGTCTGCTAGGTATAAAATCGCATCGGCGACCTCGTTCAAGTTGTGCGGGGGGATGCTCGTCGCCATACCGACGGCGATGCCGAGCGCGCCGTTCAAAAGAAGATTCGGCAACTTTGCCGGAAACACGGTCGGCTCGTTGCGCGTGCCGTCGTAGTTAGGGATCCAATCAACCGTTTCCTTATCGATATCGGAAAGCATCTCGTTCGCGATCAACGCGAGCTTGGCTTCGGTATAACGCATGGCGGCCGGCGGATCGCCGTCGACTGAACCGAAGTTACCCTGACCTCGCACCAACGGATAGCGCAACGAAAAATCCTGCGCCATACGCACCATCGTGTCGTAGATCGAAGAATCACCGTGCGGGTGATATTTTGCCATCGTTTCTCCAACGACATACGCGGACTTTCTGAACTTTGCGGTGCTTACCACGCCCATATCCCACATCGCCCACAGCACGCGACGATGCACCGGCTTCATGCCGTCGCGGACGTCGGGCAGTGCGCGCGCGACGATCACCGACATCGCGTAGCTAAGGTACGAATCGCCGAGCTCTTTGGTTATTTCCTGTGGTTCCATATCTGGCATGAGGGTGATAAAAAATTTTCTCTATTAATTGCTCTACTGATTACTTTGAGGCTGGATATTGTATTGTGACGGACCCTTGAAAACATTTATGATCGACCCGAATCCATCTTCTATATTTTGCCATAGACTGGGCCCGTTCGCCTGTGCCACGGTCGGTGATGGCGTTGGAGCCGCTGTCGGCGCCGGCACAACGTCTGCAGTGGTAGATGTTGCCTGAGCCGTAGCCTGCTGTGTCGTTCCCATGATCACACTGTTAAAATATGCCACCCATACTCCGATAATGATGATCATAATGATGATAGTGGACACGATAATCACTTGTTTCTTTTTAGCATCGCTGAGCGATCGCAATTCTTCCAACATTAGCTTGCGTTAAGGATCACCACTCGGCCACGGTCGGTGGCGATGTCCTTTTGTTTGAAGACGAACTTATCCATCTCCTCGCCCTTTTTGCCGAACGCTTTCAGGAATTCCGCCGGATCTTTATAAAAGCTCGGAATCACGACGCGCGCCTCAAGCTGCTTTGCGATCTTTGCCGCCACTTCCGGCTCCAGAAAATGTCCGCCGCCCACCGGCAAGAACAACACATCCGGCTCGGAAAATTCCTCCATTAAGGTTGCGTCCATTGGCTTTGAAAGATGGCCAAGGAACACAAACTTCATCCCCTCCCATAACACCGCGTACGTCGTCTTCAAAAATTTATCCGTGGATTCTTCCGCTACCGGAAATCCCAAAATCTCGATCTCTTTTTCTTCATATTCGCCCGGGAACGAGATTACGATCTCGTCGGACAACTCCGCGGCCGCATCTACCTCGGTCGCCGTGAGCGTCTTTAACGTTACATCTGCTTTTAGCCTGTTGTTATCGGGGTTTACGAGCACGGATGTCTCGCCGCTTTGCAACCGAAAACAGCCGTTTCCAAAATAGTTGATAACCATATATGGCTTATTTTACCAAACTTTCCGACAAATTTCCAGCGGGTTCTATAGACCTAAACAACCATTACTGCAACGCCGAATTCAATGCCTGCTGGAAAGATGAGTATGGCTCCGCACCGGTGATCATCGTACCATTAATGAGGAACATCGGCGTAGAATCGATGCCTGCGCTTGCCGCCACGCCCTTCTCTTGCGCGACCAAATTGCCATCAGTATTATTTTGGACACAGCTCGTGAACGTCGTCATATTGAGCCCAACCTGCTGGCCAAGCTTTAAAAGCTCAGTAGCGCTGAAGAATCCGTCATCCTCGGTGCCACCCCTTACGTCATCCGCCACCTTGGCGGAGTAGAGCGCATCATGATACGCCCAAAGCTTATTCTGATCCTCGGCGCAATCGGCAGCCTCCGCGGCCGCGATTGATTCCGGACCGAGAAACGCAAAGTTTCTGAACACCATCCGCACCTTGCCGGGGGTCACATAGTTGGCCACGATTTGCGGCTCTGTCTGGCTGAAAAATTCTCCGCAATACGGGCACTGATAATCGCCGTATTCAATGAGCGTGACCGGGGCGTTTGCATTGCCACGGATCGCATCGCGAGGGCCAAGCGTCATCGCCTGGGCTGTAGTGATCGTCCCGGAAGCGACGGCTGTGGGATTCCCCGTGCCAACCGCCGGCGCCGCGGCGGCACCACCCTTATATAAAGTCGCAAAAACGATCGCACCGCCCACCATGATCGCGGCGGCGAGAATGCTTATCGGCAAAAAAAGATCCCGCTTTTGCGTTTTTCGAGCCGCAGACATCTCCTCTTCTGTTTCTTCTATCGGCACGGTGTCGTATTCGTTCATAATAGTTTTATATTTTTTTAATAATACCGCAGGGGTAACGCCAAATCAAGCACCGAATACTGCATAATCGCGGGGAAAAAGCTTCTTCGTGATGACGTACATGCCATACACGATGAACGGCGCGGCAAATACATCGATGGAATAGTGCACATGCGCGAGAAGCACGCTCGCGCCAAAGAAGACGGTCAAAAAGAGAAAGAGATACCGCATATATTTATTATCCCAAAAGATCAGCGCTAAAAGGAACGGAAACGCGGTGTGGCCCGAGTAAAAAAAGTTGCCTTGAAATGTGACGAGGTGGTAAAGACGATATCCGTCGTTGCTCGCGCTCGGAGAATATCGCGAAGGATACGGCCCGACGTGCGTAAGGCTAAAAAAGAACGCGCGGGAAATGATATAGAGCGCGATCGCTTTGGTGGAAAAAATAAGATATTTTGGCTTTACGATCAGAAGTACCCATGCGAACACCCATAGCACGATTGCTCCTCCAACGATGACGGGGCTCAGATTGATCAGCGGCAGATTGTCTAGAAAGATGTCCTGCACCCCGGGCGCATTCACCGCGACACGCGAGGAAAACCGCCCCAGCACGATCTGAACGATGACACTCAGCACGAGCAGAAGCACGCCAAACCACATCGAACGCTTCCGGGCGGGCGTCCAAAATCCTTTATGTTCTTTAAATACCGCGAGCATCTGTGCAGTATAGCAGAAAAATATTATTCCCCTCTTTTTATGTACGGAGCGATAACAAGGCCTTCGCCGGGAATATAACGCACCCCAGCCTGATACTCACGATCAGTAAGCGCCTTCTTTTGTTCAGGGGTCTTCTCTTTTTTTGCAAACTCATCAAATGCCGCCTCAATGCTCGGCATAACGATCTCCGGATGTTCGCCCATCATCCCATGGCCGCCGGGCACCGAAACAAATGTGTCGACTGCGCCCATATCCGCCGACTTCTTGACCTCCGCCTGCGGAAACACCGGATCGCTCTCGGCGCTCATCACGCCGATATTGATGCCAAATTTATCATGTAAATAGGGCAGCACATCTATCAATAGGCGATGTTCATTTTTAATAGCCGCGACTTCGCTTATTGAACGCCCGGGATTTTTTAAGAAATAGCTTTTTAGATCCTCCATCGCCGCGACGCCTACTGCGCGCTCAGCATCGGTGATAGGAACATCTTTTATCGATTCGGCACGAACACCCTGCCCCGCAAAGCCCTTCCCTAAACGTAACCATCTCTCCTCCTCCATCATCCCTGCCGGTCCAAAAAACATGATGCTTCGAAATTTTTCGGGATACATTGCCGCAGCGATGGCGATATTGATCGCCCCTTCGGAATGCGCGATGGCATCAACTTTCTCGATTCCTTTTTCCTCTAATACTTCGAGGATATTCAATGCCTTACGTAATTCTGCTGTCGGATATTCCTCCGAAATTTCTTTAACGTTCATACTCGAATCGATTGCACCCCCGATGCGGGGATGAGCGATCGAAAGAACGCGGCGCTTATCATTAAATAATTGTTTCATTGCCGGCTTATATGTTTCGAGCCCCAACCCCCATGCCTGCGCAAGAAATATCGGCACTTTATCTTTTATGTCTTCCGGCGTGAAATCGCCCACTTCTGCGGTACCGCTCGGAAGCCGCACTTCCTGTATATTTTTGAACTGCTCCTCAAAGGACCCTGCCTCAAACTCTTCTTTAAAATTAAATTTTTCCATACCGTATAGTATCTTGATAATACCGCAAATCCTATAAAGGGGTAAAATGAATGCTATGGCGCTGATCGATGTGAGCTTTCAGGCGACGGTCCAGTGGGTGCTCCAGCACGGCTATCCGCTGCTTTTTATTGTGATGCTGATCGAAGGCCCGGTCATCACTGCGGCAGGCGCGTTTGCGGCAGCGCTGCATTATATGAATATCTGGATTGTCCTTTTACTTTCTATCTTTGCAAACCTTATCCCCGACCTCGTCTATTATGCGATCGGCTATTGGGGAAGAGGGGCATTCATTAATAAATATGGCCACTATCTTGGGATAACTCCGGAGCGGATCGCGACGACGGAAAAGCTCGCCACGCAACATTCAGGAAAATCCCTGTTCGTCATAAAAATGGTGCCGCTCCTCGCCACGCCGGGACTCATCATTGTGGGAGCGAGCAGAATGGATATAAAAAAATATGCATTCTGGTCGCTTATCATCACCATTCCCACTTCCCTCTTTTATTTGATCGTAGGATATTACTTCGGCGCGGCCTATAGCACCATCAGTCATTATGTGGATATCGGCGGGTACGTCATTGCCGCCGCCATTGTGATCATCGTCGTCCTCGCGTATCTCCAGAAAAAATATTTCTCACGACTCGCAAAAAAGATCGAAGTCTCCTGACCATGCGCATTGCAATATTTTCTGATAATTTTTATCCCGAGCTTTCCGGGATCTCGGACTCGGTGATCTCACTTGCAAAGAACCTCGCCGCGCGCGGGCACGTTATCAACTTCTATGTCCCTCGATATGCGCCGGAAGATTACGCGGCGGCCAACGTGCCCACGCGCGAGATAGACCTTGGGCCGAACATATCCATCACCCGCTTTGCGTCATTCGCCTACCATAGCACCGGCACCGGTCACGCGCGGCTTGTGATACCGTTTGGCCTACGAGCGCTGATCGTCGCGCAATTTCACCCCGACATCATTCACACTCAGCAATTCTTTGGCGTCGGCCTCGAAGGACTTTTTGCCGCGCGGATCCTCAGCATACCGTTCGTTGGCACCAATCATACGGCAACGAAGGAATTCTTGCGGTACAGCCCGATCAGATCGGCGTGGCTCGACGGTCTTCTGCTGGGATACGTCAATTGGTATTACGAACGCTGTGCCGTCGTGACCGCGCCGTCAAAATCTGTTTTTGACGAGATGGCGGCATCGGGATTCAACACCGCGCGCGCTCACGTCATGCCAAATCCGGTGAACACGCAGATCTTCCGACCGATCGCAGATACGGAACGGGCGGTGGCAAAGAAAAAATTCGGATTCAACGATACGACCATCATCCACGCCGGGAGGCTTTCCGACGAGCGCAAGCCGGCGATCGTCCTTGAAGCGCTAGCGGAAATAAAAAAGACGATTCCGAGCGCTATGCTCGCCTTCGCCGGAAAGGGAACGTCTGAGGAAAAATTACGCGCGCAGGCAAAAGCGCTCCACATCGAAGACGCGGTACGGTTCCTGGGATTCCTCGATCAGCCCACGCTGAACGAGGCGTATAACGCATCAGAAGTCTTTGCGATCGCAAGCACGAGCGATACCCAAAGCCTGGTGATGATGCAGGCGATGGCATCGGGCATCCCGATCGTCGGCGTTCGCGCGCGCGGGCTTCCAGAATATATCAATGAGCAAAATGGATTTCTCATCGAACCCGATAACGCACATGCGATGGCAGAAAAAATTCTTCCGCTCCTTAATGATCCCGCTATGGCACAAAGATTGGGCAAAAGCGCGCGTGTCTACGTGGAACAATTTTCCGAAGCAGCCATCGCGGAGCGATGGGAGGAAATATATGAAGGCGTCATAAAGGGCTATAATAAGTATCATACGGCATGAACATCAGCATCGTAGTCCCCGCATATAACGAAGAAAAATATATTGGTGATTGCCTAAAGAGCATCACCGCAAACCGGACCGGCGACATTCTGGAAATTATCGTCATTGATAATGCCTCAACGGATAGCACGTTTGATATAGCAAAGACATTTCCGGGCGTTCGCGTCGTGCAAGAGCCGCAGAAGGGGCTCACTCGCGCGCGCCAGCGTGGCCTTATGGAAGCCAAGGGCGACCTCGTTGCCTACCTGGACGCCGATACCCGCATGCCGCCCGGATGGGCCGCCATTGTGATGAAGGAATTTGCAAAGCGTCCGAACATGGTTTCTTTGAGCGGCCCGTTCCGTTATTACGATCTGCCCCAGCTCAAAAAAGCACTGGCTGAGGGGCTTTGGATGCTTACCGCGATGCCGATCTTTTGGGCAATCGGATTCATGGTGCTCGGCGCCAATTTTGTCGCAAAACGCACAGTGCTCTTGCAAATTGGCGGGTTTGATACCACTATTGCATTCTATGGGGAGGATACAAATATCGCGTGGCGCTTAAGTAAGGCGGGCGAGGCACGGTTCGATATGAGCTTCTTCATCATCGGTTCGGGGCGGAGGCTTTTGGAAGAAGGGATCATCCTCACCTTTTGGCGCTACGCAATGAATTATCTTTCAACGGCAATCTATCACAAGCCGATCACTAAGGAATATAAGGACATCCGGTAACATCGTAGTATCCATGGAAAAACTATCCTCAAAACAACGAGCCGGCGTCGCAACACTGATCTTTCTGCTGTTTGGCGTGATCGGTGCGGCCGTCGCGCGGAATGATCTTGCCATCGCATGGGTGCCCATGCTTTTTTATGCGATGCTTGTATGGAACGATTATTATTCGATAGAACATTTTTCCAAAATTATTCCGCCGGGTAAAACATCTCAGGTGGTCATTGATACCCTGCTTCTCACCCTCCACTTCGTGTCGGTCTTTTTCTTTGGAAACCCTTTTCTCTTTACGATTTCTATGACGGTGCTTTTTATCCTTGCGGTAATCAAATATGCGGGCGACCTTCCGTCGGTCAAGAATTCCCGGGCACTCTTCCGTAAGATAAAGATCGACGCGCTTGGCGCGCTCATCTCCGCGCTCGCGCTCGCCGCGATGTTTATGGGTTACCCGTGGCAGGCAACCATCGTATGGACCGCGATTTTTGTGGGAGCAAGCGTGTACGTCATCATCATCAATCCGTTATATAAAGATACGTTAGGAACATCATAATGAATATCAGCTTCGTCATCCCCGCCTATAACGAAGAGAGCTACATCAAACGCTGTCTCGATGGGATCATCCGCGAGATCAACGGCCGCACGGGATATGAGATCATCGTCGTGGACAATAATTCAAACGACGGAACGTGCGGGATCGTCATACATGACTATCCGACCGTAACGCTCATTCATGAGCCACAACGCGGCGCCAACCGCGCACGCGAGGCGGGATTCACCGTCTCAAAGGGCGCGCTCGTCGCGTTCCTCGACGCAGACACCGAGCTCATGCCGGGATGGATCGATCGCGCCGAGCGCGCGTTCGCAAAGGACCCCACCCTGGTCTGCATCTCCGGCCCGTTCATCTATTACGATCTGCCGTTCGCAGTGCGGATGCTCGTGCGAGGGTTCTATATCGGGACCTATCTTGTCTATCTGGCGAATAACTTCATATTCCGAAATACTTCCATGATTCAGGGCGGAACGGAGATCGTGCGGCGCACCGCGCTCGCAAAGATCGGCGGCCACGATGTGAACCTCACGTTCTACGGCGATGACGCGGATCTCGCGCGACGACTCCGCGCCGTGGGCGTTGTGCGATGGTCATTTGACTTCGCTATGCGCTCTTCGGGCAGACGGCTTGCAAAAGAAGGTACCTTCACGATGGGCTGGCGCTACGCACTCAACTATTTCTGGATCACATTCTTTAATAAACCTTTTACGATGACCTCCACCGAGGTGCGATTCGCCAACCAAAAGGCGATGACCTACCAACCGGAAAGCCGCATGAAGGAATGGCTTCTTGCAATCGTCACCATCGTGGCTATTTTTGCCATCGTCGAGGGGCTCATTTACGCCTTCTCCCGCTTCCGCTTATAATAAGGACGTTATGGACTTTGGGAATAAATTGAAAGTTTTCCTCTTTTTTGTGGCCGATGTGGTGGCGCTCTACGCCGGGCTTTTTATTACCCTGCTCATTCGCTATCGCGGTGATTTTTATACCGAATTCCTGGATGCCCACGCAATCCCGTTCACTATTATTTTTGTGCTTTGGGTCATCGTTTTTTACATTGCCGGACTTTATGATCTTCGCCGCCTTCGCAATAATCTCGAATTTATCAAAACGCTTTTTGTCTGTCTCGGCGTCAACGCCGCGCTCGCGGTATCGCTCTTTTATCTGATCCCCGCATTCGGCATCGCGCCAAAAACGAACCTTTTGCTCTTTATCGTCATCTTTGCCATCATCGAAGTCTTCTGGCGCCGATTCCTGAATCGCGCAATGGCGTTCGGTGGCGCGCCGAACAAAGTGCTCATCATTGGTGATGGCGCGATCGGCGAGGAGATAAAAAAAACCATCGGCGACGCGCCACAACTCGGTTATGTGATCAAGGCGGAATTGGACGAACAGACCGCGTATGCATCGCCCCAGCAAATAAAAACGATTGCGCAACGCGAAGCTGTAAATCTTATCGTCATATCCCATGAGCTCAAGCATGAGCCGGCGCTCGTGGCGGTCCTTTACGAGCTTTTCGCAACCGGCATCGTAGTGACCGACCTCGTCAGCTTCTACGAGCTCATCATGCGCAAAGTGCCGCTCTCAGGCGTGCAGGAGACATGGTTCCTCGAGAACATCGCCCAGCAAGTGAGCTTCTATGATCCGCTCAAGCGCGCGTCGGAGTTTGTCGGCGCGGTTGCGCTTGGCATCATCCTCCTGCCGTTCGAGATCATCATCGCGCTGCTCGTCGCCGTCACTTCGCGCGGCCCGATCATTTATAAACAGATTCGCGTGGGAGAAAAAGGGAAAAACTTTACGCTTTATAAATTCCGCAGTATGCGCGTGAACGCGGAGGCCGCCGGCGCCCAGTGGGCGTCAAAAAACGACGCACGCACGACGCCCATCGGCGGCCTGCTCCGTGCCTCACACCTCGACGAACTCCCCCAGCTGTGGAACATCATCCGTGGCGATCTCTCATTCGTCGGCCCACGGCCGGAGCGGCCGGAGTTCGTGGAGAAGCTCGCAGCGAGGATCCCCTATTACGAGGCGCGGCTATTCATCAAGCCCGGCGTCACCGGGTGGGCACAGATCAACCACCGTGCGGACCTCACCGACGAGGACGTTGCGCAAAAGTTGCAATACGATATCTATTATTTAAAGAACCGTTCGCCAATTCTGGATTGGACGATTATATTAAAAACGTTAAAAACGATTTTTATAAGTCCACAATAAAAATTTAATCTGTTACAATAAATACACCATGAAAATCATCATTACCGGAGGGGCAGGGTTCATCGCATCGCATGTCGCAGATTCTTATATAGCGCAAGGTCATAACGTGGTCGTCATCGACAACCTTCTCACCGGGTTCAAGAAAAACGTCAACCCGAAAGCCACTTTTTATGAAGCCGATATTCGCGATTATGCGGCAATGGAAAAGATATTCAAAAAGGAACGGCCGGAGGTGGTGAATCATCATGCGGCAATCGCGGAAGTGGTTAAATCCCTGCGCGATCCCATCCCTACCCTCCAAGTGAATGTTCTCGGGACAACAAACGTGTTGCTGGCATTCGGACAGTACGGGAAAGGGAAGCAGAAAAAATTCATTTTTTCCTCAACGGGAGGCGCAATCTATGGCGAACCCAAAAAAATACCGGCCGATGAATCGACGGATACCGCGTCGCTTTCCCCGTACGGACTCTCCAAGCTTCTCGGCGAGGAAATCATCAAATTCTATGCACGCCAGTATGATTTTCCCTACCTCATCTTCCGCTATCCGAATGTCTACGGTCCACGCCAGAATCCAAAGGGCGAAGCTGGCGTAATCGCCATCTTTGGCGGCCTTATGAAGTCCGGAAAGCAACCGACCATCTTCGGCGACGGAACGAAAGCGCGCGATTATACTTTTGTCCACGATATCGCACGCGCAAATAGCATCGCGCTAAAAAAAGGAAAGGGCCAGATCCTCAATCTTGGCTGGGGTAAAAGAATAACCGATCAGATGATCTTTGATGAGATCGCGGCGAATCTTCACTATTCAAAGAAACCGATCTTTGCCCCCTATCGAAAGGGAGAGGTTTATCAGATAGCGATAAAGGCAGATAAGGCAAAAAAAATACTTGGCTGGAAACCGAGCGTAAAACTTACCGAAGGAATAAAAAGAACGCTCGATACGATACAGATCTGACCCTTATCTGTTGCCTTTCTTCTTCCCAACCTTTATTAAAGAAATCTGTTTGGCGTGCTTCTGTAATAGCCATGAGCTGGATTGTATCTTTCCGCCCTGCCCAATATTGAACACCATCGCGCATCCAATAGCGCCGCACACGGCGACCTCGGGTACATTATCGAATTTACGGTCGCCGCCGTTTGCGAAAATAGCAGGCTTTATCGCCCTGAGTTCGTGGGAGACGCTCGTATCCTTATCGTTTGGTCGATGTTTAGTGATCACCACGCGATCCACCACGCGGAGCGCCTCGATCAATTCCTTGCGTTCCTTTTCCGGCATGAACGCAAATCCTTTTTTCTTTTTAAGCCAGTTATCGTTGTTAAGGATCACAACCAATTCATCGCCCAGCGTGCGAGCACGCTCAAACATCCGCACATGGCCGATATGAATCGGATCAAAGCCGCCGGAAACGGCAACCACTATTTTCTTAGAGCCTTTTTTCTGCTTCATATCAATTTACGGAAGCCACTTTTTCGGCTATCCTGTATAAGTTAAGTATACCCATATGTTCCAGAAAATAAAGGATTTCCTCTTCAAAAATACCACCGCAAAGCAGACGGTGGCAAAAAACACGTTCTGGCTGTCGGTATCGAATTTTGGAGGGCGGCTCATTAAGGCGATCATCATCATCTATGCCGCACGCGTTTTGGGAACCGCTGGTTACGGCATATTCTCCTATGCCATCACGCTTGCCGGATTTCTCACGCTCTTTATGGACCCGGGCATCAACGGCATACTGATCCGCGACGCCTCAAACGTGGACGAGGAAGAGCGGCGCACGATATTCGGGACGATGTTCGCGATGAAAATCATCCTGCTCATAGTCGGAGTGCTCGTCATCCTGTTCATCGCGCCGCTCTTTACCACCCTCCCCGGCGCAAAGGTGCTCATCCCTATTGTTGCAATTGTCCTCGCGCTTGACACGCTCCGGGAATTCCTCTTCTCGCTCATCCGCGCGATGGAAAATATGCAATGGGAAGCAGTCATATTCCTAATCACAAACATCGGCATCGTGGTCTTCGGCTTCATCTTTATGGCCTATGCCGCCACCGCGCAATCCTTCAGTTGGGGCTATGTCGCGGGCGACGCCATCGGCACTATCGGCGCGATCATCGCCCTGCGGAGCTATTTCAAAAAAATATTCTTGCGATTCGACCCCGCGCGCATCATGCCAATCCTCAAAGCCGCATGGCCATTCGCACTCAGCGGCGCACTCGGAATGCTTTTTACAAATACCGATATTCTTATCATCAGCTGGATGCGCTCGGCATCGGACGTGGGAATCTACTCCGCCGCCATCCGGATCATTCAAACCTTCTATCTCGTTCCCGGCATCCTCCAATTCTCCACGCTTCCACTCATTTCGCGGCTCGCAAAGAAAAATAATAAGCGATTCCGGACCGCGCTCGAGCAGACGCTCGGCATCATATTCCTCGCTTCTATTCCGCTCTCGCTCGGCGGGATCGTGCTCGGCACGCAAGTGATGACCCTCATCTTCGGGTCGGCCTATGCCGCAGGCGGCCTTTCCTTCAAACTTCTCGCGGCGACCCTCATGTTCGATTTTCCTGCATCCATCATTATCAATGCGCTCTTTGCTTATGAGCATCAAAAAAGCCTCGTCATGTCCTCCGCGCTCGGAGGCGTAGTGAACGTCGGACTCGACCTCGCATTCATCCCGTTCTGGGGTATTACCGGTTCAGCAATCGCGACCCTCATCGCTCAGGCAGTCAATAACGGCTACCTGTGGTGGGCGATGAAGAAAGTGAACCCCTTCACGGTGATAGGGCGGCTCGGAAAGATCGCGGCGGCAAGCGTCGTGATGGCCGCCTGTGCCGTGCTTTTTATGAGTCTCGGCGTGAACGTCATCGTGAACGTCGTGTTTTGTACGGTCATCTATTTCGGATTGCTAAGGATTTTAAGAGAGCCACTCCTCATAGAGATCAAGCGGATTATTCTGCCGCCAAAGGTGATAACGCCGTAGCTTTGATAGCGAAGTTATCTCTGCCTCTTCCGGTTCGCATAGTATTCCTTCGCCTTCTCATATTTCTCCGGCTTGCCGATATCCCAAATGGGTTCATCCGTGGGAAAAGCATAGAATTTTTCTCCTGCCGCCATCGCTTTCGGAATGATCTCTCCATCAAGCTTGATCGGAACACCCACAGGAATATAATTCAATATTTTTTTTGAAAACGCATAAAGGCCAGCATTGACCATAAGGTTCAGACCGGATGCCGATATAGCATGAGGTCGTGTGTGCCAATGAAAGATCCTTTTGGTCTCGGGGTCGAACTCGCCCAGATCGCCATCTTTGGGAAATTCCGATTTTTTTAAAACAATAGTGCCGAGCGCGCCATTATTTTTATGCGTTGCGATGAGCGGCTCAAAATCAAAAAAATGAAGCTCATCGCCGTAAAGAAAAAGAAAGTCGTCATTAAGAAGGCGTTCCACTTTTTTCATCGCGCCAGCGGTCTCCAGAAGACCTTCGCTTTCATCACTATAGCGGATCCTGACTCCCCATTTTTTGCCGTCACCAAAATATGACATGATCACCTCCGGCAGATAATGCACATTGATGATGAAGTTGGTAATTCCCTGTCCGCGGAGGAGTTCGATCGTGTGCTCAAGCAGCGGCTTGCCGGGGGCTATCGGCACCATGACCTTAGGAATGGTATCCGTGAGCGGCCGCAAGCGGGTGCCAAGACCGGCGCCCAGGATCATTGCCTGCGTGATTTTATTTTGCATGTTTTTTTATGATCTTTACCGCGGCAGCCAGGTCCTTTGCCTTAAAATCGGGAATAACATCAAACTTCCCGTCCTTTCCTCCGAACCCCGTTTTGACGAGTATCGTCCGGACGCCCGCCCTCCTCCCCGCCATAATGTCCACCGTCCGGTCGCCGATAAGAAAACTGTTCTTAGGATCGATGCCATGCTCTTTTATCGCGCGCATGATGAGCCCGATATTCGGCTTGTGGCAACGGCAACGGATGCGATATTTTTTGACGTCCGCTTCTGGGTGATGCGGACAATAATAGATGGCATCAAGGGAGGCCCCGCGCCGTGCGAGCCGGCGAATCATCACCGCATGAATCCCATCAAGCTCCTGCTCCGAAATCAGCCCGCGGGCGATGACCGGCTGGTTTGTGATGATGATCACGAGAAATCCCGCGACATTCAACGATCGGATAGCACCCGCGGCTGTCGGAAAGATCTTCAACTGCCCAACCGAACTAAGAATGCCGACCTCTCGATTGATCACCCCATCGCGATCAAGAAAAACAGCCCGTATTTTTTTTGAACTATTTCGCGGCACGATATTCCACAAGGTAATCGAAGTAATCTTTGAAATACTTCGTAATGAGATGCATGATCGTCCCGTGCGCGCTTTCAACCACTTCGTATTCCCCCTTTTCCGTCTTGACCAATATCTTCGCGTCGGAAAGCTTGTTCAGTTCGCCGCCGTCAAAACCGGAAAGTCCGATGACTGGAACGCCCTGCTCCCTCGCGAGCTGCGCAGCCTTTATGATATTCGCGGAATTTCCGGAACTTGAAATCGCGATAATAACATCGGTTTCCTGAAGATAATTCCTAAGCGGACCGGCAAAGACCATATCATACCCTACATCATTTGCCCACGCCGTGATTTCCGATTCCGTGGAAGGTAACCGCACGGCCTGAAAGCGCCGCCCGGGGTGATCGAGATGATGGCTAAAAATGGTCTTATTGATATCTGATACCCAATGAGTGGCGATCGCAAGGGATCCGCCATTGCCAAAAATATAAATCCTTCCATCACGCTCATAACACGCTTGAATGATGTTGATGGCCTTTGCAATCTCTTCCGTGGGAAGATCCTCCAAACAGACCTCAACTTTCTTCGCAAAATCCCGAATGAATTCCTTCATGTTTTTATAATGAAATGTTCTTATCGCTGTTATGAACGATCTCAACGCCAGACTGGATAAAGTCGATGGGGATTTCCTTCGCGTTCTTCATACCCAACCCGCTTGCCTTCTCGACAAGCGCGGCGTGTACAGCGACTCTTTTGCTCGGAGGAACGACGAACATAACGCACCCTCCTCCTCCTGCGCCAAGAACCTTTCCTCCCCAGGCGCCATGGTGCATACCCGCCTCATAAAGACCGTCGATCGCGGAATTTGAAACATTGGAGGAAAGGGTCTTTTTCTTGACCCATCCCTCATGAAGCATCGCCCCAAGGCCTTTAATATCACCCTTTAACAAGCGCGCTTCAAACTCGGGAACCGAATCCGACATTTCTTTAAGGGTCTCAAATTTTTTATCTATATTCCCTTTCTGCTCCGTCAAAACACTGGATGCCTGCCGGGCGGTGCCGGTAAAAAAAACCAAAAGATGGTTCTGAAACTCGAATGCGGATTTATATCCGAGAAGGATCGGCTTTACATCCACCGAGCCATTCGCGTTGAATTGGAAAATATTGAATCCTCCGAATGCTGCGGCATACTGATCCTGCTTTCCTATCGGTTCACCCACCAACTCGATCTCCAGCCGCGCGGCGGTCTCCGCCGCTTCGCGCTTTCCAATCCGTTTCCCTTGATAAGCATACAAAGCCTTAATAAGCGCCACAGAAAAACTTGAGGAGGAGCCCATTCCAGTACCCTGCGAAAGGGACGCGAAGGAAGCGATTTCGAGACCCTTCGTGATATCCATATCGAGAAGCGCTGCCTTTATCCGTGTATGCTTGAGTTCACTTGGATGATCAACGGTTTCTGCAAAATTATAACGAGCAGATATCTTATCCACCAGCGATGTGCGATTAATGGCCACATAAACGAACTTATCGATAGAGGTAGAAATGACCCTCCCCGGATAACGTTTATAAAAATCCGGAAGGTCCGTTCCCCCTCCGACAAAACTTATACGCATGGGCGCTCGAGCAACAATCATCCGTCCATTATACAAAAAGACTATTACAATTTCAACCAGGGACGGCTATCGCGCGTTAGAACAAGCGCCGCTTAAGATTCCCTAAAATCGAGTGAAAGCGCCGACGGACCGCGACCGGCAGGAAGGAATAGGCGTATTGAAGTGTATTGACGACGTACGCCCGCGCGTAGCCGGGATAGTCGTTCTTATGAATGGCCAGGAATTTGAATATCATCCTTGTCTGCGGACGAAGGTAAACGAACGATTTATTCTCCCCGCTCACGGTGTACGCCGCAAAGTATTTTGGAAAATTATAAAACTTTCCCAAACGTCCCAGCTTCAGCCAAAGATCCCAGTCTTCCGCATAACGCCAATCTCCATACCCTCCCACCGTGCGCGCGGCATCCGCGCGAAACATAACGGTGGTATGAGAAAATGGATTTGTAAAAAGCGCGGTCTTCCTGATTTCCCGATCGCTCTGCTTTTTTAGATAACGCCCGATCTCGCTTCCTTCGGGATCGACGAGTATCATCCCGCTCCCCACGATAACGTGATCGGGATGTTCTTCTAGAAACGTAACTTGTTTTTGTAGCTTGCTTTCATCTATCCAATAATCGTCATCGTCAATGCGGGCGATGAATGCGCCTCGGGAAAGCTCAAGCCCACGATTGAGCGTCTTCGCGATATTCGGATAATTATTTTTCTCGTTACGCACGTACACCACGCGCCGGTCGCGTGCGGCAAATTCTTTCGCGACCGCTTCGGTATCGTCGGTAGATGCATCGTCGACGATAATGAGCTCCCAGTCGGCGAAGTTCTGAGCCTGGACGCTCGCAATCGCCCGGCGAAGCTGGACGGAACGATTATAGGTCGGTAGCACAATACTTACTGCGGGAGAGTTTTTTGGGTCTCCTGCCTTCATTGCTTTATTGCTTCATTAAATTGCTTCATCCAGACAGAGAGAAGCGCATCTCCTTCTTTTCCGACGAGGTATTGCGAGAGTATTTTGCGTGCGATGGCGTGTTCATCAACGAGCCCGGAACCCTTATGCGTTGTCGCAACGATATTCGGCAATTTATGCCCTCCTCTTTTTTTGTAGAACGATGAGGGTAATAAATTGCCCGCGAGATTCATAAGGGGAACCCTCGGCAAATGTTGCGCAACGGCATTCTGAAAGTTCCGCACAGAGGTCCGCTCAAAACCACATTCACGAAAAACATAGTTGAACTTTGGCGCGTCCCAGAAATCGTAATGAATCGCCCAATGAGCCTCCTCTGATCCCATCATATGCCTTCCGAGTTCCATGCGCCGTTTTTGGGTCACCGCCGATGCATATGCGGCGGCGCATCCCAAAAAATCCGGCGTCTCAATAATCAGTGTGCCGCCCGGCTTAAGCCATCTGCGCCATTTCATAAGTAATGCAATCGCATCCGCGCGCAAGAAATGTTCAAACAAGTGATGGCTTCTGATCTCGTCCACAGAATTTTCCGGATACGATAAGGTCCGAATATCGTGATATTTATCCGCTTTCACCCGTATCACGGAATGCTCCGACTGCGGATAATCTATGTTCTCATATCCTTCAAGATATTTCTCACCACTTCCAATGTGCAATCTGACCGGTCGTTGTTCTTCGTTCATTATTGATGATGTATAAAAAATTGATAAAGGCGCGAATTACCGCAAGCGGTTTCCCTGAATCCACCGAAGAAGAGAAGCCAACGGGGTAAAATGCGACGCCAACTGCATATATTTCAATCTTACCATATTGGCGAAAATCGCTTCGTCAATGTGGGTCGACACAATCCGCTCTGGACTCATGTCGCGCCGCAGACGAACAAGGATTTCTTTCACGACCTTCTTGTCCTTTACTTTTGAGCCCACACTGTACGACATGCTTCCGGAACGCCAGCGACATTTTGCCAAATATTCCGGAAGATACAAAATAGTCCCTCCTTTCGAAAGAACCCTTAGACAGAATTCCCAATCCTCGCAATAGCCAAGGGTCTCGTCAAAACCTCCGTATGTTTCAAACGCTGACCTTCGCGCGACGATCGTCGTGGGATTGATAAATTGTTTCTTGAGGAGATTAGGAAAAACATCCGGGCCAGAGTAGTAGGTATAATTCAATTTAAAGACGATGTCCGGCGTGCCGTCGTAAAAGATCCAGATGCCGCAATACGAAATATCGCACTCCGGATTTGCCTCCATATGCGCGACCTGGTGCGCGATCTTTTCGGGAAGAAACATGTCGTCGCCATCGAGAAGCGCGATGTACTCCCCTTTTGCATTGCGAATGGCGGTGTTCCGCGCGCCTGCAATGCCCTTATTCTCCTGATAGACATAACGAACCCTACCCGCCGCAATATACGGTTCAAGCAACGCCTTCGTCCCGTCCGTTGAACCATCATCGGTCACGATGACCTCGAACGGATGATAGGTCTGCGCGAGCGCGGACTCCACCGCATCAACAATATAGCGCTCGATGTTATAGGCGGGAATAATGATGGAAACTAATGGTTGTTCTGGGGTGCTCATGGTGGAATGGTCAGAAAAGTTCAGAGAGCGCGTGTTCGTATTGTTGGGCGACCGTATCCCAAGAATGCCGCCCCGCCTCCGCGCGCGCGGCTTGGGATATCTTGCCACGAAAGGCTTCGTCGCGCAAAAGCATCGCCAATTTTTCGGCAAAAAGATCCGTTTCGCCCTCGCGATTCGGAATCTGAAAGCCCGATACTCCGTCGTGGAAGAATTCTCCGCTCCCACCGCTCGCGGAAACGATCGGTACCGCGCCGCAGGCCATCGCTTCAAGGATCACTGCGGCGGACGCGTCATGCAAGCTCGGAAAGACGAAGGCAGCGGATGAGGCGAGAAAGACAGCGACATCCTCCCGCGACATCGCCGGCACCCAATGGAAGTTCTTCACGCCCTCGGCGGCGCCAAGCGCATCGAATTCCGGAATGACCCTGCCAACTGCCACAAAATTGGCGCCGGGAGTCATCTTTGCAAGCGAGATAAAAAGATCCGGACGCTTCCGTTCGTGGAACGACCCAACAAACGAAACGACCGGCTGCGAAAAATCGATCCCATATTTTTCCGAAAGATACTTTTCGTCTTTCTTACCGGAAGCAAAGAGCGTCGGATCGACGCCGTTCAAAATACCAATCACGTCTTTTTTTGGAAAAAGATCCTTTACGCTTTTTGCCGACGCCGCCGACGGGCAAATGATACGGTTGGCGCGATTAAAAATAAATTTCCTCAAAAACCATGGCGTGCTCACTTTCCACGGTGCATCGGCGCCACCCCGAAAAAGCATCGTATGAAAATTGATCACGTAGGGGCTTTTTTTGCCAAGCAAACGCGCGGCAATCACTAATGGCATATCACGCACGCTCCCATTACCCCACAGCATATCCGCGCGGTGATGGCGCACGAACGCCGCCGGCGTCTCCACAAGCTTTTTTATCGCTCCGCGCTCCGTAATGATCCCTTCCGTCCAAAAAGAGACCTCGCCCGACTCCATGCGACCAAATACCGCCTGGTTAAAGTTATCGATGCCGTCGGCAGCGTTGCCGGACGCGCGCTTGAGTGAGAGGACATTCTTCATATGCTTGTCGTTTCCTTATGGTACTCCCTGCCGTGCGTCGCACGCAACGATAACAACAAATTCCACCGCGCATCGGTCATAACCGGAAATTGCTTCGTTTCCTCCAGCGAGAAAAATTTTACGTCGTCGCCTTCTTTCTGCCCGACCCTCAAAGCAGTCTCGTCCATATCAATATATTCTTTAAAGAAAAATCGCTCCGCTGGATCGCCGGGATCAACGATACTTCCGAGAAAGACCGGGTTCTTAAGGATGAGACCGAGTTCTTCCTTTGCTTCGCGTGCGACTGCGGATTCGGGGCTTTCTCCCTCTTCTATAGAGCCGCCAAAAAATCCCCATTGATTCGGATAGGTCGGGGCATCTTTTGTGCGATGCTGAAAAAGGATTTTCCCCTCTTTATTTACGGGAATAAGCGCCACAGACCGATACATAAAAAGATTGTACCACCCCAAAGCCTTCGGCGCGGGAGCATTGCCAAAAAGAGATCATGATGATACAGTTTGGGAAGAAATTCGGATTTACAATCTATGAAAGGGAAAGGAAAAGAGATCTATGAATGTGGCAATGGTATATCCCCTGCCTTCGCCCGTATCGCCCCAAAAGAACTGCGCTCTTTCGATTATCTATCCAGGACGGTCGGCGGAAGATGCAGGGCACGTTGTGTCATTTTGGGACGGTCGGCTCGATAGCGAGAAAGACCTTTGGGAAAACATCCGGAGGGCTAACGTTGTCGCGTTCAGCTCTCTATCAGGATTCCAACTCGGTGAATCAATGCGGCTTGCAAAAGAGTGCCGCAAACGATTCCCCGAAAAACCGATCGTGTGGGGCGGGGTCCATGTGACCTTCCAACCCATCCAATCGCTACGAGAATCGTTCGTGGACTTTGTGGTGCTCGGAGAGGGCGAACTGCGCTTTCCGGCATTGCTCAAGGCGATCGAGAACGGCTACGGCTTCAAGGACATCGACGGCGTCGGATACAAACGGACGAGCATCGGCTATCGTTCTTCGGAAGAAGAGGATGCGGTCTTCGCCCAGAAACCCGACACCCCGTTTGGACTGAACCTCAAGGTCATCAGCGGCGGAAGCGGAAAAGAAACCATCGAGCTCCACGATCCGGACGGCTCCTACTTCAACGGAGCCATCGTCGTACGCCAACGCGGCCTTGCGGTAGATTTGGGAAAGCAATACGTCTCGGCGGTCTCGCCAAAGACGTTGCGCCTTTTCAAAGCTGCTGCAAAACGCAACGAGGTGATCCTTCAAACATCGCGCGGATGCAATTGGTCACCGACGAGCTGCGAGTTCTGCTCCGTTGGCGGTCAGTACACCCAGAACGATCCAAAGACCGGAAAGACCTCGTCCATCTATCGCTACATCCCCTACGAACTGTGGTCAAAGGACCTCGTCGCGATCTACAATGAAGAACCATTTACATTCATTGAGGTCGAGGATGAGAATTCCTCATGGTTCGTGAAGGACGGGCGGTATGCAGACCTTCTGCAAAAGCTGGGCGTCAAATATCACCTCCACCTGCGGAGCGATCAGCTCCAAAAGGAGGAAGTGGTGTCATACCTCGCCAAGACCGGATGCATCCGCATTCACATCGGCGCGGAATCCGGCAACGAGGACACCCTCAAACTGATGCGGAAGAACGAAGAAGTTTCCGCTCACTATAAGGCGGCAGCGATGCTCGCAAAACACGGCATCGAAGGCGTCTATACTTGGATCATCGGCAACCCCGGCGAGACCAACCCCGCGATCATGGACACGCTCCGCGTCTCAGACGAGGTGCGCGCGCTCCATCCCCGCGGCAAGAGCCGGGCGACGATTTACGTGTTGATTCCTCTTCCGGGCACGATCGCATACAAACGCGCGAAGGAAGCAGACTGGCCACTCCCCCAGGAAATGGCGGGGTGGACGGAAGTTTCCGCCGCATTCAATCCGACGCTCCCGAAGTGGATGAACAACATCTACTTCATCGCCGGGTTCCATCACAATCGCTATCACAAAACCACCCAGAATTTCCCGGGATGGTGGCGCCTCCTGATCCTCCCCTTCGAATACGCCATGGAATGGCGGTGGCAACGCGGGATCAAATCGAAAGATCCCCGGTGGTTCACCCATTTCGAATTTGAGTACTGGGGTATCACCCAGCTCCTCAAATGGCGCAGCCGAAAGTCTGCGGGACAGGTCATGGAAGGCAAGACCCAAATCCCGAAACTTCTCGAACGTCTCATGCCCGGATTGGCCGGACACTGAGCGACACAGAAGGGATCGACGCACCAAGCGTTTATCCCTTCTTTTTTATATCGCGCCAATCAAGTTCCCGGGCTTTACGCTCGCAGAGAACTATGATATTTTTATCCAATGGAAATACACGAAGGACATAAAGAGCGATACAATTTTTTTGCAGAACGTATCCATGGAAAAGTACTCGATGCAGGTTGCGGACCCGGGCTCGGCACAAATATTCTCGCCGGACATGCCGACGAGATCGTAGGTATCGACCTCGATGAACCATCCCTCGAACATGCGATCGCGTACAAACCGTCGAACGTTACATTCTTAAAAATGGACGTCACCAAGATGGACTTCCCGGACAATACGTTCGACTGTGCCGTATCTTCCGAGGTAATTGAGCACATGGGAGAAAAGGATCAGTATGCATACCTAAAAGAGTTGCAGCGAGTCGTAAAGCCGGGCGGTCCGATCTTCATCTCCACGCCCGATCGGTACGTATGGCACCAGAAGATGGCGCTGTCGTGGGATGAACACATCCGCGAGCTCACAAAAGCAGAGCTAGGGGAGATCGCGGAACGATACTTCGACGTCATCGGTTTCTACGGACAATGGAAGACGGTCAAGGTGCCACGCCGGAAGAGAATCGTTCGGGGCACTCTGAACATTATAAAAAAAGCAGACGTCTTCCAATGGCGCTATGCGGTATCTAAAAATATGCGAATGAAGATAGACAAAGGGACTTCGCTTGTGAATCAGGATCACTGGAGAATTGAGAAGCTCGAGGACGGAGAGATCGCCGCGCAGCAGCTTGTGGTCTGCACGAACAGAAAATAAAAAGCGCCCTCCGGGGCGCTTTTTATTTCACCGCTTTTTTGCTTTCACGATCATTTGGGATCCGAGCGAGGTTCGTGCAAGAAAAGGTTCGGCCAGAAGATCAATGGCCAAGCCAGCCATAACAAAATATTTTTGGGTCCATTCCGGAAGATGAAGAGCAAAAAACAGCGAGTGTCCGAACCCCCGAAAAATGTCATTGCAGTAGATGGTTTCGACATCAAACCCATTATGTTCTAAGAGAATACAAATACTCTTGGAATTAAATTGATAGAAATGCCTCGGCACATCATAATTTGAACGTGCCCCGAACATGCGATTCCCAAGTCCATCGAAATTCGGAACTGCGATAATTACCTCTCCCCCCTCTTTGAGGATACGATGGATTTCGACGAACGTTTCTGCAGGATTGGGAAGGTGCTCCAATACGTGAGTCAAATTCACCACGTCGAACATCGCATCGGGGAAACGTGCGTCTCCGAGCATCCCCGCATGGAGATCGGTAATGCCATTTGAACGGGCGATCTCGAGAGCTCGCTCACTCAAATCTACGCCTGTCACTTTCCAACCGAGCGCCTGCATATGGAGTAATTTTACCCCCGAACCACATCCCACATCGAGATAGCTCCCGACCTCGCGCCGCTCCGGATAGGTCAGCAAGCGGAAATAGAATGGGTAGAACAGATGCCCCAAGAACGACGGCTTCCCATATCCAAAATACGTATCAAGCACCGCTCGCTTCACGATATCCTTCATTCTGCGCGACGAACCATGAGCACCCGCACTCTGATATGCATGATAGTCTTCGTTATAATAGAGCTTTTCAAGCTCTCTAAAACTTGGCAATGGATATAACATCCCTATGCCGCATGAGACGCATCGGTAAATCGAAAATTTTGCTTTGTGAAATGTGTCATCAACGCTCATCTTCTCAAACTGCGAACCTCCACATGCGACACAGCGGTTAGGTTTCTCTATCATCATCCTTTACTCACTTCATTGTTTCTGGCGGTTGCGTATAGATCCCAATATTTCCGGCCCTTCATCCTCTCAAAGGCAATGTAGGGGAAATAAATCGCTTTCGTGACAACAGTCTTAGCCTTCGCGAGTGCCCGCAGAATTTTAGTGGCTACAACTTTTAAACGCGGAGGCTGAACTCTAGAGCCACCATGCTCCACCTCCGGACTCGTTTGCTCAACAATAGCTTTTTTTGAACGCAACAGCCTAAAAAGACCGAGGCTCAATGCGCCTCTCATGACGACATATTCAAAATCAATCATCTGTTCGGTTACTACTATATCCTCAAACCCAGCGACAGAGAGTAGCTTCTCGAGGCTATGCCTACTCCAACGCGTGAGATGATTTGGCGGCACGTCCCAACTTTCCGTCGGACCGCCTACCCTCTCGATATTCGGCGTGCTCATCACTAAATAGCCACCCGGCTTTAAAATGGTTCTAACCTTTTCCAAAAGCTCTTTCGGTGCATCGAGATGTTCAATAACCTCGAAAAGGGTTATAACATCGAATTTTGGAATATCTTCACGTTTCACAAAATTACCCAAGTCTTCGCAATAGACATGGTTAGTAATGCCGCGAACATTCTTGATAAACTCTACATTGCGCGGCGCGAGATCGACACCCCAAATGTCAAAACCAGCGGCGCATGCTTCGGCCAAGAAATCCCCCTGGCCACAACCAATGTCGAGCAGCGTTCCTTTTTTGATCGGAAGATGTTCTAAAAATTGGCGATGGCCCCAACTTACATCCCGCTCCACAATATCGTAGCCTTGGGAAGTATCATAAAATGCTTTTCCCCCATGTTTGAGTGGATGCCAGAATTCCAAACCGCAACGGCTGCAGGCATAATAATTCTCCTCCTCCGTCGTCGTGCGCTGATGCGCGCAAACACCCGAACATACCGGACAAGAAACCGCTTGATCATTCATGATAAAATTTTTGCGTTTAATATGTTAACCCATCTTTTCTCTAAGTCGCATCCGATAATACGATGCCCACATCGCACGGAAAATCGCCGGCGGAGCAAATCCAAGAACACGGATACCGATAAATATAACTTTTTTAGGCCAGGAAGTAAAATTTTTTACGGCCATCCCGGCGAATCTCGCAGGATCATCAATCGCCAATCCTATCAACGCTAACTTTAACCGAAACGTTTCCACATACGCGCCATAACCCATCTGCCGCCTTTGTTCAGCGGTAAGCAATTCTGCCCATCGTTCCATGGTTACAAGCGCTTCCTTCCTGCCATAAAACTTTCCCTTCATGCTTCCGGAAAGGCCACCACCATGAACCCGGCAATAGAACAAAGACTCATCGCATAACAGCCCACAATAGCCTTTCGACAAAAACTGGAGCCAAAGATCCCAATCTCCTCCATACCAAACAGACTGATCGATCGCCGCCCCCTCCTCGAATACCTTCCGGCGCATCATTACCTGAGAGAACTTGAGAAGATTTCCCTTCACAAACCGCGGGAAATTAGATCTATCGAGCATCTTTGGATAATCAATAACGAATTCATGTGACTTCTCCAGCCCATCCTGGTCGTAGAAAATGAGAAATTTAAAATAGACAAAATCTACTTCGGGATGATTTTGAAAACAGTGGACAGCCCGTTCGATGGTCGTCGGCATGAAAACATCGTCGGCATCGAAAAATAAAACGTATTCCCCCCGAGAATACTGGATGCCCTCATTCAATGTGGTAGGAATTCCTTTATTCTCTTCCCTTCTAAAGAACCGAACCTGGTCGCCATATTTTTTTACAATCGATGGGGTATCGTCGGTCGATCCATCATCAACTACAACAATTTCCACGTTCCCGTATGTCTGAGCCAAAGCGCTATCGAGGGTTTCTTTGATATATTTGGAAATATTGAACGTCGGAATGACAATAGAAACTAGCGGGAAATCTTTATTCATGATAGGAATTACCTTTTTCGAGGTTTGCAAAAAATTTTAGTGCGTTCTGAAATGCTTGGTCCATATTGAAATATTTATAATTTGCGAGTCGTCCCACAAAGTGAATCCCATCCTTCTCAAGTGCTATAGCTTCCTGTCGGTATCGCTCATAGAGATGCCTATTTCGTTCGGAAGGCACAGGATAATACGGCTCTCCTTCCCATGTCGAATATTCCCGAATGATGGTTGTTTTGGAATGTTGTTGTCCGGTCGCGCGCTTCGGCTCGGTAATACGCGTAAAGGCCACGTCCGGAGACGGATAATTGATTTGTGCCGTGGCTTGGTAATACTCCTCATCCCGAGTCTCATATTCAAATCTGAGAGACCGGTATTCGAGCCTTTCGCCAAACTTGTACCCAAAAAATTCATCGATTGGTCCTGTAAATAATGTTTTTTTGACGTCTCTAAATAAATCCTTCGCGTTCATATAATCGACACCGAGGCGCACTTCAATCAGTGGATTATCGAGCATCCGCTCGAAGAGCTTTGCATATCCTTTTTCAGGCATTGCTTGATATTTATCAGTAAAATAACGATCCTCGAATGTCGTGCGCACCGGTATCCTATCCATAACCGATGCATCGAGTTCGCTTGGCCATCTGTCCCATTGTTTATGGGTATACGGCTTGAACAGCTTCTCATACAATTGCGGACCAACCCTCCGGAGCGCTGCCTCCTCACTGTTCGCGGGCGCGTCAATCTTTGCGGTGTTCTCTTCAAGCCATTGTTTCATCTCAGCTTCAGTACTTAATCTAAGTCCAAACAACTCATTTACCGTCAGGATATTTACGGGAACCGGCAACAGTTTGCCGTCAACAGCGCTCAAGACACGATGCTCATAAGGAATCCACCCGGAAAAGCGGTTGACATACTCCCATACATCTTCAAAATTAGTATGAAAAAAATGGGGTCCATACGCAGGAACAAGAATGCCATCGCTGTTCAAATAATCATAACAATTGCCCCCGATATGATTGCGTTTCTCCAATACCAATACTCGCTTGCCGGCAATGGTAGCATAACGCTCAGCAAGCGTTGCGCCCGAGATCCCCGCACCGACCACCAAAACATCGTATTTCATATTCCTTCTCATTATATTCCAAATATTCTAAAAACCCTCGAATAATAGACTATCAAGACAGCTGAGGAAAATTCTTTTTATACCACTCAATCGTTGTCCGGAGCCCTTCTTCAAATCCCACGATTGCCTTGAAGCCAAATTCCTTCTCTGCGCGGCTGACGTCGAGCATCCGGCGCGGCTGGCCATCAGGCTTTGTCGCATCCCAATGGATCTCGCCCTTATAATCCATTAGCCGGCAAATGGTCTCCGTGAGGTCCTTTATTGTGATCTCCATACCCGAACCAAGGTTCACCGGCGCGGCGCCATCATATCGTTCAGTTGCAAGAACAATACCTTCCGCCGCGTCATCGACGTATAAAAACTCACGGCTTGCGCTACCCGTTCCCCACGCCTCGATGAACGGCGCTCCTGCGGTCTTCGCGTCGTATATTTTTTTGATAAGCGCAGGGATGACGTGCGACGACGACGGATCGAAATTGTCGCCCGGTCCGTAGAGGTTCACCGGCAAAAGATAGATCGCATTGAATCCGTATTCCTGCCGATACGCCTGCGCCTGCACAAGCAGCATTTTTTTTGCGAGGCCGTACGGCGCGTTGGTTTCCTCCGGATACCCGAGCCACAGATCATCCTCTTTGAATGGCACCGGCGTAAACTTCGGATACGCACATACCGTCCCGATAGCAACGAATTTTTTGACGCCCGCAAGGCGCGCCGCCTCCATCAGCTGAACTCCCATCATTAAGTTTTCATAAAAGAATTTTCCTGGATGTTCGCGATTGGCACCGATGCCGCCCACGACCGCCGCGAGATGTATCACGATATCCTGCCCCGCCACCGCCTTTACGCAATCGCCCCACACGCGCAGATCAAAGTCCGTGGAATGCGGGGTAGAAATGTTCTCCCTCGACACTCCATGGGCAATAAGGCTCTCGACCACCTTGCTCCCCAAAAATCCGTTTCCCCCCGTCACCAATATCTTCCCTTGTGTTAAATCCATGGTTACCATTATCTCTTGTTTTTACAAAACTTTAAAGTTGACAATATATAGACTAAACGTTATAATTGTCCCAACTCTCCAAAAGAGCAATATGTGTCATTCACCCGCCCCAAAGGCGGAAGGAGAATGCAATGAACATCGTTGAGCAGTTCGACGAGATCGCCTCCCAAGAACGTTTCAAGGGATGGCCGGTCGTCGGCCAACCGGAGCCAGGGGCAAAGATCCCGTTTTTCGGGAGTACCCTTAACTACCAGCTGGAAACCCCGGCCGGTATTGAGAACTACACTTCCATCCTGAGAAGCTTCGGGTGGGTAGTTGTGTTCGGCATCACAACAAAGGGAGAGGTCATCACTCTCGTCCAATGGAAACCGGGCGTTAATCGCGCCAGCTGGGAACTTCCTCCGGGAGGCATCGGCAGAGTCCCTGCCGGAACATCCCAGGAAGAGATCCTCGCGAAGACCAAAGAATTCTACCTGCGCGAGACCGGATACAGCGGCGGCGACTGGACCCTTGTTGGAACCGTGGATATCGAGACGGGAAAGTATCGTGGCGCATCATTCGATGACCACGGCCTGCCTGCGTATCTGTACCTGGCAACCGGCTTGGTGCAGAAAGCCGAAGCACGCAAACCAAACCCCAACGAGATCATGGAAACACTCCTGGTCCCGTTGCAAGATTTCCAAAGCGTGATCGACTCCGGTCGATTTCTTGAGACGAGCGCGGTCGCATGCGCCTTACTTGCGCTTCGCAAGCTGGAACAGAATGTCCCGACCATCGCAACCTCCACCGGCGTCGAATTGGCGTTTGTGCACGAGGATGCGCGGCGCACTATCCGCGAATACAACGCACCGGGTTTCTCCATCCAGTTTTTTGAGGTGAAGGCTTCGGATGTACCGCTTGGAAAACATGCCCACGCCAAATCGGAGACGTTTACTATCCTGAAAGGCAGCGGCTTCGTACTCACCTGCCCCGTGGATAAGGCGGGCAATCCCACCGGCGAGATCAAAAAGAAGACGCTCGGCGCCGGATCGGTAGTGCACGTCGAACCGTTCATGGCGCACACGTTCTATCTGGTGCCGGGAAGCCAGATGCACAATTACTCTTCGAAGCCGTTCGATCAGAACGACTTCATCCCAACCCCATTCCTTGTTTGAAAAACGCAGAATGGGAAACGGGCACCTCGGTGCCCGTTTTTATTAATCCTCTATTTTTACGTTCTCCGCGTGTTCGCGCAGCCCGTGCTGCTTTAGATCGTGCTTGACCATTTTTTTGACGATCGTATCAAAATCCACTTTCGGTTCCCATCCCAGCTTCTTCTTTGCTTTACTGGCATCCGCGACCAGATGATCCACTTCAGACGGACGGTAATAGCGAGGATCGATCTCTATATACTTTTCCCAATCATCGATACCGACCGCCTTGAATGCCGTTTTCAAAAAGTCGCCCACCGAATGGGACGTTCCCGTGCCGATCACATAGTCGTCCGGCTCCGGCTGCTGAAGCATAAGGTACATTGCCTCGACATATTCCGGGGCATATCCCCAATCACGGCGGGCATCAAGGTTCCCAAGATAGAGCTTTTCATCAAGTCCGGCGAGGATCCGCGCAATGCCACGCGTAATCTTCCGCGTGACAAATGTTTCGCCGCGGCGCTCCGATTCATGATTAAACAGAATCCCATTCGCCGCAAAGATTCCATACGCCTCCCGATAGTTGCGAACCGCATCGAATGCAAATACTTTTGCCACTCCATAGGGACTTCTTGGATGAAATTTTGTTTCCTCGTTTTGCGGCGCCGGCGCGGCACCGAACATTTCCGAACTCGACGCCTGATAAAATTTTATCTTCTTTCCGGTTCGCTCCTCATAATCTTTTATGGCCTCGAGCATACGCAACGCTCCGACGCCGGTGATGTTCGCAGTATATTCCGGAATGTCGAACGATACGCGCACATGCGATTGGGCGCCTAAATTATATATTTCGTCAGGCTGGATCTTCTCGATGATGCGACGGAGGGTATGAGCGTCCGCAAGGTCTCCGTAGTGAAGATGGAATCGTGATCCGGCCACGTGGGGATCCTTATATATATCGTCCAATCGCCCCGTATTGAATGTTGAGGCGCGCCGAATGATCCCGTGGACCTCGTATCCCTTTTTTAACAACAGTTCCGCCAAATAACTCCCGTCCTGCCCGGTGATCCCGGTGATAAGCGCTTTTTTAACAGCCATAGTTCCTTCAGGGTATCAATTTATTATAATTTTATCCAGTCCTCCGGTATGATCTCATGCGCTCCCGCCTCGTTCCCCACGTACCAATGTTTCGGTGCAATAACGATCTTTTTTGGGTTTGCATTGAGCCAAGCGCCCCACCAGGAGAATGTGCTGTTTGCAATGATATTGTGCCTGCAAAGCGACATGAGCTCCAAATGATAGCTTGCCTTCGGACCCGACGAAGAAGCATCTACGTAGGTGACGGTGGCCCGTGCCGGCAATTTTAGATTTTCCTTACACCACGCAATATCATCCGAAAATACAAAAAAATAGGGGCTCTCAATTTTTCCCAGGATATATTCGACCGCGCGATCATAGTAAGAAAGATCCGTTCCCGCATAAAGCTTTGCATATTTAGCAAGGAGATAATCGCCGCGTCGTACATGGATCGCCACCGACGAGCTTGCGGCGATCTGTTTTCCAAGCACCGCCGCTTCTCCCTCAAGGGGATTGCGGCATTTGAACGCCGCGCGGACCTCGTTCTCGACATCGTTAAAATATTTCTGACTTTGCCAAAAACCCCACATCACAACATTTCCCCGATCCTTAAAAGAAAAATTCTCGGGCGATCTTTTATCGCCCTCTTTCAAAAAATAGGTCATGCCCAGCAAGCGCCTCGCATAAATAAAGAAAAAATCCAGCACAAACCAAAAACCAGGAATCGGAAATTTTTTTGATATTTTAGAGAGGATCGTCAGGCGCGGTTCAATGGAAAAAATATCGAGATCAAACACTCGATACGTGAACTCCTTTCGCGGGAATCGGTCATCCAAAAAGACCTCGTCAAGGAAAAGGTCCTCGTTGCGCTTCTTCGCCAGCTCAAGTCCGGCGGCATATTGGAACATTTGATTCCCCAGGCCGCCACGCAGAAAAACGGTTACCATAAATACTTATTTATTTAAACTCCCCGCACTCCTATTTCTTTAGCGCCTTCGGCGTGCTCGAAGCCAAGTACAGTATCATCGCCTTTTGGATATTCGTATCCGTCGGCCAGTTGCGTAAAATGGTCGTACCGACCGCAATCGTGTCCGTCGTATCGCCTTCGGCACGATAGACGTCAAAGAGACCGTAGAGCGACTGTGGGCGGTTAGGACCGAGCGTTACGCCCTCCGAGTACCACTTTTGAGCCGCCTGTAGATACGTCGGATCGCCGGTCTGCGCAAATGCGATCTCGTTGATGGCGCCCTCAAGATAGAGATCCTGGCCGAAGCTCATGCCCTTTTCCTGATTGAGGATAGGGTCATAATAGCTATTAAGAAAACCGATGAGCGCAGCGGTGGAGCTGGGATTGCCACCCTGTTGCACGAACGACAGCACGCTGTTCGCCATATTGCGCACCAACTCCTCCTGCCCAATCGGTGCGGGGTAATTGAGCGGTGCAGAAAGTTTGTTCTCAAGATCCTGCAACGATGTTGCCTGGCCCTGCTGGGTTTGAAGTCCTTGTAGTGTCGCGATAAACATCTGGGCTTTACGCATCGGCAAATACGAGCCGTAAACAGCGATGCCAAAGATTGCCGCCACGATGATGATTGCTGTAACTCTTTGATATGTTCGATCTTCCATGGATTTGATGGTTATGCTTGAACTTTTTTATGAACCGAGAAATAGTATGCCGCAAACGCGAGGAAGCCGAATAAACTTATATACATCGGGAACACATCGAAGATCGCGACGCCCTGAACAAGATAGGCTATCGGAATAGCGACAATCAATCCTTTTTGCAATTGGGAGGTCGCATGCTTATGTGAATTCTTAAAAAATTCCCAATAAAATACGAAGAATATGCCGAGGTAGCTCAGAAAGCCGAGTATGCCGGTCTCTGAAAGGTAATCAAAGAACACGCTGTGCGCACGATCAAACCATGTTTCCGTGCTCTGTCCGGGGATGTAAAAATTCGAATTAAAGAATTTATCAAAGACCGGAGTAAAGTTTTCCGGACCCCAGCCGAGCACCGGCTTTTCCAAAAACCCCTTCCAGGCCTCACCCCACACCCAGAAACGAGTCTGTGCGGTCGCATCCGAAAAACTAATCTGGAGTAAACGGCCCTCAGGAAGATTTTGTACCGCAGGGTTATTCCTTACTGTGTACAGACCAAGACCAAGAATAACTAAAACGCCGAGAGCAATCGCTCCCCATTTCCGTATAGGTCCTTTACTGGAGAAGATCAAGTATAAGACCAATACGAACACTCCTGCGATGAGCCCTAAGAACGCGCCACGCGTCTGGCCAAGAATGAAGAAAATAAATAATATCGCGATAAGAATCCCATATCCCCATGACTTCAACGCGGTGAGCTTGCCTTCAAGCTTGCTCGAAAGCCAAAGATATGCGGCGAAGAACATCGAGAAGATGAGGTAAGGATCCACATATGCGGGGTTGCCGAGCGATCCCTCAAAGCGGCCTTGGATGAGAAGATTCCACCATCCCGTCGGTGTGCCGCCGCCGGCGTACGGACCGATGAATCCCGCCACGGAATAGTTTCCGGCAATACCGTAGAGGATCATACCGACTGCGGAGACAAGCGAGAATCGGAACAAGTTCTTCCACTCCTTCTCGTCAGTGAAGATAAGGACAAGAAGCAGGAAGAAGAGATAGTAATGCAACATCTGGAATCCGCCTTCGCCGCGTTCGTAGTTTGACCAGAACGCCGCGTGGAAATCGTAGGCGAAGAGGCACGCGAGCTCGAAGACAGCGGTAAACACCGTCACTGCAATAACGAGCGGTTTATGAAAAAGCGCGACGATACGCTTTTTGGCATCGCCTTTCTTTGCCTCGAACGCCCACCAGAGCACCATGCACGCGAGCGCGAGCTCGGTAACGAATCTAAAGAAGAAATCCTTCCCACCAATAAAAGGGAAGAATATAGAATTCATCACAATGAGAATCGAGAATACCGAAATATAGAGATACCACTTGGCAATGCGCTCAAACGAGAAATTCATCAGTTTGCCGATAATCCCTACGAGTAAAAGTGCTGCAATGACGGCTGCGGTGACGGGGTGGCTAAAAATGGTATCAGTAATCATATGGGTTTTATTGTATCACAATCGATTTTTTTTGTTACGAATCAAAGCGTTGTTAGCGGGCGTATTCCACCGCACGCATCTCGCGGATCACGTTCACTTTTATCTCACCAGGATATTTTAACTCGGTTTGTATCTTGTTTGCAATCTCGCGCGCAAGCTCAAGCGCGCGGAAGTCATCCACTTTTTCCGGAACGACGAAGACGCGGAGTTCGCGACCAGCGGCAATGGCGTATGCGCTCTTGACTCCGGCAAAGTCGCCTGCGATCTTTTCGAGATCGGCAAGGCGCTTTACGTAGTTCTCGAGCGTGCCCCGGCGAGCGCCCGGGCGAGCTGCGGAAAGCACGTCAGCGGCCGTCACCACATAGGCCTCCGGCCGTGCGTACGGATAATCATCATGGTGCGACTGCATCGCCTCCACTACGCGCTCATCGATATTATATTTGCGGAGCAGCTTCATGCCGAGCTCCACGTGCGTGCCCTCGACCTCATGGTCGATCGCCTTGCCGATGTCGTGGAGCAGTGCGCCCTTCTTTGCCACCTCAGCGTTCAAGCCAAGCTCGCGCGCCATCATTTCGGCAATGTACGCCATCTCGGTCGAGTGCACTAACACGTTTTGGCCATAGCTCGTGCGGAAGTGAAGCCGCCCGATCATTTGCAAAAGCTCTTTTGGAAGATCGAAGACGCCAAGATCCTGCGCGGCGGCCTCGCCAATTTCTTGCGTGCGCTTGGCGAGTTCCGTCTTCGCCGCCTCCACGCTCTCTTCAATCTTTGCCGGCTGGATGCGTCCGTCCTTTACCAGCTTCTCGAGCGCCAAGCGTGCCACCTCGCGACGGAACGGGTCGAACGACGAAATAATGATGCCGTCCGGCGCTTCATCGATAATAAACTCCACGCCCGTGGCGCGCTCGAGGGCGCGAATATTGCGGCCTTCCCGACCGATGATCTTGCCTTTCAGCTCCTCGTCTTCCAAGTGGAATATCGTAGTCGTCATTTCTGCGACGTGTGAGCGGGCGTAGCGCTGGAGCGCGATCGTGATGATGTCATTTGCACGCTTTTCCACTTCTTCGCGATTCTCGCGGTCAATCTTCTGGATTGACTGAGCAAGGTCATTCGAACGGTCTTCTTTTGCGCGGCGCAAGATCTCTTCCTTCGCCTCGGCAACGGAAAGACCGCCGATCTTCTCTATCCGCGACTCGATCTCGTTCTCTTTTTTGGAAACCGTTTCTTCTTTTGTCTTCGCGGCATCCTCGCGCGTGCGAAGCTTCGCCTCTTCCGTGGAAAGGTCGGTCAGCTTTTTATCCAGTGTCTCCTCGCGATGCAACACCCGCGCTTCAAGCGCGTCGATCTCTTTGCGGCGATCCTTCTCTTCGTTCTTTAACTCGACCAAAAGTGAGGCAGATTTCTCCTTTGCCTCTAATATGATCTCTTTTGCCTTCGTCTCCGCCTCGGCAAGTTTATTTGCTCCCGAGTATCTGCGTACGACGTACCCCACAATTCCTCCCACCACCAAAAACACCACCGCGCTGAGCGCCACGTATGTTATTTCCATAATAATAGTTGATTCCCGAAAGTTTCATTGATTTATTTAATGACTCTTTAATTGCATTTATGATAGCGCAAAACAGGTGCTTTGGTCAAGAAAAATTCCTAAATGGCTTAAGATAGTTTTAATGCACTATTTTATAAACTGCCTGCGGGCCTGGCATAGTGCTGGCTCTCGCTTGCTACCCTGAGTCCACGGGGCGCAAGGCGCTGGCTGGTACCCTCTTCTCCTCTGCCCTCGCAAAGAGCGAGAAAACATTCACGATAATCGTCCCCCTCGTGCTGCACGCGGCGCTCATGGATCAATACGACATTCCTTGCAGCGTCCCTTCTGAGGCTGAAATCCTCGAGTTTGCGGAGTGGCTGATGCGTGTGAGCGGCGGATGCCCTACGTGCGTCCTCGACAAAGCCGACTTTAAGGCGTTGGGATTGCTGGAACTTGCCCCCGAGGAAATCGAACCCGGAAATCTCGGCGTTCCTTCTCTGAGGCTGCAAGCCCACCCAATTATAACTCGTATGGCTGCCGAAAAGCTTCAACAGATGAATATTCATCCGGAAGAGATGAAGCTCATGTTGAGTTTCTGGCTCGAAGTGGGCGACGACCGGTGCCTCTCCAACACACAACTGATGGATGCGCTCACACAAATCCGTCGCCAACGGCAAGCTCTGTCGTTCATGCAACTCACCGCAAAGAAGTAAATGACTGCCCAATATAAAAAGCTTCACGCTTACATCTATGTGGGGCTTTTCTTTTTCTAATTTTGCGTTAAACGGATTTTGTGCGGGACAGCGAACCACATTCGAACCTATTTTATATGGAGCGGTCCCCGCAGTTCTTCGACTTGGTACGAATTGAAACTTACCCGTATCCAAGTCTCTGCTACACTTCTCACCTCAGCAACGTTTCTTTTCTTCGGAGGACTTCTCCTCTCGTGGAGTTTACACCACTTTCACATTCTCAAGTGATTGGCGGTTATACTGAATAGGGTACAACGTTTACGTTGCACCCTTTTTTTGTGCACCGGAGTGGACGGGTTTCGAACCCTTTCAGTTCCAAATTCCTTTACAACGCAATTCATTTAGGCTATCAATAAGAAGAAAGGAGAAGCACCTTGATCTATCTCATGCAGGGGGTCTGGTTCCAAGAATTGTCGGGTCTTGATATCGGCTTCGACCACAGTGGTGCGATAGCGGTTTTGCGAACCCAACTCTGTTCTTCCATGTTTATGGGCGGCTTCGGGCCAAACAGCGACGATGATCCTGATGAACTTCTCGGAAGCACCACCGATCGGGCTGGCGAGGCGGAGCTCACTCATATTCGTTTGAGTGATACGAGCCTTTCCTTCCTTAAACGGTACGTTCATCGGAGCGATGTCATCATGTACGATTACAAGAAACAGCCCGATGGCACGTGGGAAGGCACCTATGTCGGCGCCAAACAAGTCGGGATGGGTAGAAGTCGTTGTATCTTGACACCCGTGTCAGACGATTTCCTCGTGCGACAGGGCTGAACACGGCCTTCCGTTTTCCCTTTGACCTCGAGCCCTTAGCATATCTTGCTGGGGCTCTTTTTTCATTTTGTGCGCCGGGAGTGGACGATCTTCGAAGGATTGTATGGTCTGGTATGGAAACTGGACAATTAAATAACCGCATGCTATAATATCGGTAGCTGAGCAAGGAGGCTCCGCCTATGCGATATCTAATCGGATTTTTCAGATTGGCTGAGGTTCTTCTCTTTGGCTTGACGGCATTCATCTGGATATTCGCCATTTGGTGGATGCTGGATACCCCCTCTTGGGCGATCGCAACTATTGCCGTTTCGATCGTTTCTCTGGTCGGGGGCATCATGATCCATGGCCTGCTTGATGGGAATGACGGCGAGAGAACATTTGACGAGCAGTTCAATGATGGAATGGAGGCATTCGGCATCTTGGGTTTTGCGGCCCTGATTATCATTGCCTTCACACTCCCGGTGCCGCGCCAAACTTCTCCACTACATCAAATACCAGACGGTGCAGGAGCGAATCGATTTTCTCTGCTGACAAGGCACTAGGGAACGCGGCATGCCCTCCTGCTCTCGAAAAGGCGCACAGTTATTGCGCCTTTTTTCTTTTGTGCATTTGTGCGCCGGGCAGGATTCGAACTAATTAAAATTATTCTGTTATAGCCACTTTTCCCCTGCAGACATGACAAACACATCCTTTTAAAGGTCTCGAAGCCGCGAAGGCGGCGAGAGCCGAGGCGGCCACGCAGCAGCGCGGAACGCGTACCCGAGAAACAAGGGGGTAAGTGCCTGCGGCGGCGAGAGTGCTATAATAGAACAATGCACTGGTTCGCGCGTCTCGTAATAGTAGTGGGCGGCAACGCACTCGCACTCTGGGCGGCATACCTTTGGGTGCCCGGCTTTATCCTGGGCGGCAATTGGATCACGCTTGTGCTCAGCGCACTCGTGCTCGCCATTCTGAACTTCTTCCTAAAGCCGATTCTGACGCTCGTGCTTGGTCCGGTCATCATCCTGACGCTCGGACTCGGCGTGATTGTGGTGAACGCGATCATCCTCTACCTCCTTCCTATTGTGGCCGATCACATTGACTTCCTTCATGGAAGTATTATGATACAGAGCATTCCCGCCCTCTTCTTCGCGACCCTTATCATCAGCGTCATAAACTTCATTATTCACATCGCATTATAACCATCATGACCATCGCCATCATCCAGATCATTCTTTCCGTAGTCATCATCACGCTCATTCTCTTGCAGGAGCGGTCCTCCGGCATGTCCGGCCTTTTGGGCGGCAGCGGTGAGGGATATTATCAAGCGCGGCGCGGCATGGAAAAGCTGGTTTTCTACTCCACGATCGTCCTCTCGGTGGCGTTCGTCGCCCTCGCGGTCTATCAGTTGTTCATCCAGACGCACTAAATTTTTTACATGTGGTTTCAAAAGATCTTTGCGGCGCTCACTAAAAAAGAACGCATCACGTTTGTTCTCGCGAGCGCAGGAACGATCGTAAGTTTTGTGGTCGTCATGGGAATCGTGATCGCGCAAACCACAAAAGCGGTGCCGGCGGCCGGCGGCGAGTACACCGAAGGCATGCTCGGCCAGCCAGAATACATCAACCCCGTCATCGCATCCTCACAGACGGATCTCGACCTCGTCAAGATGGTCTATAGCAGTCTTCCGGATATTTCCGACAGCATCACGCCGAGCCCGGACCTTAAAACATGGGATGTGCGGCTAAAGCAGGGGCTCACCTGGCAGGACGGGCAACAGCTCACGAGCGATGATGTGATCTTTACCGTGCAATCAATCCAGAATCCCGACGCGGACTCGCCGCTATCGGAAAGCTGGCAAGGGGTGGCGGTCAACCGCGTGAGCGAGCTCGAGCTGCAGTTTACGCTTACAAAACCTTACGCATTTTTTGGCGATACGCTCGATAATTTATATATTTTACCAAAGCATCTTTTTGCCGATACGCCGCCAGGAAATTGGCACCTGTCGGATTACAATCTTAAGCCGGTCGGCAGTGGGCCATACGAATTTATTTCTTATAATAAAAATAGTGATGGCGTCATCTCTTCGTACCAACTCCAGGCATGGGACGGCACGATAGAGGCGCACCCGCTCATCAAAAATTTCAATTTTGATTTCTTTAGCGACGAAACATCGCTTGTGCAAAGCTTCAACAACGGGACGATTGACGGATTCGGCAATGTGACGCCTGCGGATATCGCGGAGATCACGCGGCCGGATGGCACATACGCGTGGCCCACGTCGGCATATTACGCCGTCTTCTTTAATCAAAGCGTAAATCTCGGCCTGCAGGATCCCGCAGTGCGCGCGGCGCTCTCCGCTTCCGTTGATCGCACCGCGCTCGTCAACGCCGCGCTCGGCGGTAATGGCACGCCGGAGTACGGCCCGATCCCGCAGGGCGCGCAATATTATAACAGCGCGCTTTCAAGCGACACCGTCGCGAGCGGCATAAGCAGCGGCACGCCGAGCGCGGCATCGTCCACTTCATTTGCCGAAAATCTCCTCAACAACGCAGGCTGGACGATCACGGGCTCAAGCACATTCCGTTCAAAAACGATCGGCGGCGTCTCGATCCCACTCGTTGTGAACCTGACCGTGCCACAGATCGATTTCCTTGCAAACACCGCGAGCTATCTCCAAACCGCATGGCAAGCCATCGGCGTACAGGTGAATGTGATCCCCGATTCCTCGAACAACATCGTGAATAACCTGATCCCCGCGCGCAATTACGAATCACTGCTCTTCGGCAACGTGCTCGGCCCGAGTTCGGACCTCTACTCGTTCTGGGATTCGTCGCAGGACTTTGCACCAGGGCTCAACCTTTCGCTCTATAACAATCCACACGTAGACTCGCTCGTGGAACAAGCGCGGCAAACGCCAATCAGCAGTTCCACCGCGCAGGAGCTCGCCACCGCACAATCGGACATCGTCGCAAACTATCCCGCCATCTTCCTCTACTCGCCCGACTACGTATATGTCACGAACAAGAACACGCAAGGCATCACGACCGGGCTTTTGACCGATCCTTCGGATCGGTTCCGGGAGATAGAAAGCTGGTACTTGAACACCGCGCGGGTGCTGAAATAGGGAGAGGCTATTTTGACAACTTCCGTAAAAGCGTGTAATTTACGGGCAGAACTCCAAGGAGGAGAGAATGAAAATTCTTGTAGTGAACACCTATCCCAGCTGGGGAACTTCACTGGAATTAGTTCAAAAGGTTTCAGGGCTGATCAACACCCGATCCCACGCGGAAATTCCGGATGGCATGCAATTCAAGGAACTTGAGGCTTTGAAACTACTCGTCCAAGAGAAAGGAATTAATGCTGTCGTCTTGGACAACCATTGGGTGCCCGCCGGGATAGTACCCGTCTCATTAACGCTCCTACAGATCGCCGAGCAACTTCGGATGATAGGAGCAGAAACCTTCTACCTCAACAACCAAAATGAGTCCAGTCCTACTGACGCGCGCAGACGCAAGTCATATGGAGCGATGCTATACCAAAATGATTTCAGCTGCGAACTCTGCCGAGCATTCAAACCGGTCAAACTTGCAGGGGAAGAAAAGTCATCCCTTAGGACGGTGAGCCTCGCCCAGTTCTGTGGAAAATTATTTGACCCCCGAACCGGTGAGGTCAAGCAGAGAAGCTTTGGCGACGATGGCTTTGATGAAGTCGCACACTGGATTCAGAATGGATATGCAATGTGGGAGCGTGATTGGCTGGCAATCGCACAAGCGATCGAACGCGAACTCGCCTCCTAAGCAAAATTGTTACAAGAGGCCACGAGAAATCTTCGTGGCCTCCTTTTTTATTTCCCAATAGCTTCTTTTATCTCCCCTGCAATAATTTTTAATTCAGCCTCGGGCGTCGCCTCTCTCGAACCCGGACGGTATAAAAATTTTCTCGGCTCATATTCAGTTATCCCATCGTCGCCTTCTTTACGCGGAACGATATGTAGGTGAAAATGTGGGATCGACCGTCCAGCAATCTTCCCTTCATTCCATGCCTCATGAAATCCTTCTGCGCCAAATATTTTTCTTAATGCTATTTTAATTTTCGTTGAGAGATTAAAAATTGCTGATTTCTCTTCCTCGGTCAACTCTTCAAATTTCTCAACGTGGCGAACGGGAGCAACGAGCACATGCCCTGGCATAATAGGAATATTGGTTGGGAATGCCCACGCAAGATCATTTTTAACGATGACCCTCGCTTGAATATCAGGCGAACTGCAATAAATGCAATCAGGATTCATGAAAAAAGTATATCAGGAAAATCCCTATAAACAATGACATCCGCACGGGTGTGGTATGCTAGGGCTTTTGGAAACAATAGCGTATGGCGAATAAAAGATACGAGAGCGAATAGAATATCTGCCGGGTGCCCGGGAGTCTTCGACCAGGGCGGCAGATATTCGTTATGAGCGAGCGATATCTTTATGAGCCAGGAGCGTCGTTTCCAAAAGCCCTAGCATACCACACCCGTGCGGACGTTTGACTTTTGCGATTCTCCCATGATATGCTTTAATCACTAAGACGACCCTCCTTTAAGAAGTGCTGGGGTGGCGGAATTGGCAGACGCACTGGCTTCAGGTGCCAGCGATCGCAAGATCATAGGGGTTCGACTCCCCTCTCCAGCACAATACATTACGCATTACACACATCATAGTAGAGCAATCATCGAACCACAGCGACAAAACATTTTATGGCAGAGTGCATTTTTTGCAAGATAGTGGGAAAAGAAATCCCGGCATACACCGTCTGGGAGGACGATCTTTTTATGGCGTTTTTGGACGTGCGCCCCGTCAATCCCGGACACCTTTTAATAATTCCTAAAGAACATATCGAGAATATTTTTGATATGCCGGACGGTCTTTATGAAGAAATTTTCAACAAAGCAAAGGCGTTGTCGACGCCAGTGCAAAAAGCGATGAACTCGGCGCGCGTAGGCATAGTGATCGAGGGGTTCGGGGTTCCCCACGCGCACGTGCATCTTGTGCCGATCAATAAGCCGCACGATCTGGATTCCACCCAGGCAACAGCGATGCCCGCCGAGGAACTCGCGGCAATAGCAAAAAAAATAAAAGCAGAAGTCGAAAAAGCAGAAATTAAATAACAGTAAAATAAAAGTTTACGCAGTAACACAAATATGATTAAGAAAAACGAAAATAACAACGCGGTGCCAGCCCCAAAAGAGCGACCCCGCATAAAACCGCCGGAGATCCGGCCGAGAGCGCCAATCACGGCGACGCCCGGCGGTGCGGCACCGACGCGGCCAGCGCCTTCGGCGCGCCCGCCAGCACATCAAGTGGCGCGTCCTCCGCAAGCACGGCCAGCGCAAGCGCCACGCCCGGGGCAATCCCCCGCACGGCCAGCGACTCGCCCGCAGGAGCGCCCCCAGCACGGAGGCGGGGGAGGTGCAGGTGGCGGCACACGCGAGGAGCGTGAAGCACGCCGCGAGTTTAAGCATGGCCCGGGCGCGCCGAAGCCCGGCACGCATCCGCAGAATTCAAAGATGGGTCCAAAGCCGCAAGTGGCGCGCGACCCGAAAGATATCGCAAATCCCGACGCCGTACGCCTCGTGCCGCTCGGCGGCTTAGAAGAAGTCGGCCGCAACTGCTCGTTCATCGAATACAAGAACGAGATCGTCATCATCGACATGGGACTCCAGTTCCCCGAAGACGAAACGCCGGGCATTGATTACATCATTCCGAACGTTGAGTATTTAGAAAAGAAAAAACAGAACATTGCCGCGATCATTTTGACGCACGGCCACTACGATCACATCGGCGCATTGCCGCACGTGCTCGCCCGGCTTGGCAATCCCCCGATCTATGCGACCGGCATTACGAAGGCGATCATCGAACGCCGCGCGGATGATTTTCCAAACGCACCGAAGATGAACATCCAGATCATCAAGGACGGCGACGAGATGAAGCTCTCCAACAACATCAATGCATACTTCTTTGGCGTGCCGCACACGATCCCGGAAACGACCGGCGTGATGCTCAAGACCCCGATCGGCAACATCGTCCACTTTGCGGACTTCCGTTTGGACTACGACGACGAAGGCAATGTGCACGGCATCGAAGAATTCGAGAAGCTCGGCAAGATGGGCGTGCACACCTTTATGGTAGACAGCACGAACGCGGAAAAGCCGGGGCACTCCGTGTCCGAGAAGACTGTCGAGCGAAACCTGGAAGAGATATTCAAGCTCGCCGAAGGTCGCATCGTGGTTGCAACGTTCTCATCGCTCATCACGCGCATTGCGGAGATCATCAAGATCGCCGAAAAGATCGGCCGCAAGGTCGCGCTGAACGGCTACTCAATGAAGACAAACATCGCGATCGCGCAAAACCTCGGCTTCGTAAAAGCCAAAGAAGGCACACTCATCTCCGTGGAGGAAATCAGCAAATATAAAGATGATAAAGTATTGATCCTCACGACCGGCGCACAGGGCGAATCGAACGCCGGCCTCATGAAGATCATCAACGGCGAACATCGCCACATCAAGATCAAAGTCGGCGACACGTTCGTGCTTTCGTCGTCCGTCATTCCGGGCAACGAGCGCAGTGTACAAACCGTCAAAGATAACTTGGCGCGCCAGGGCGCGATCGTATTCCACTCCGCGCTCGTCGACATTCACTCCTCCGGCCACGCGCCGAAGGGCGACATCGAGCTCGTCATTAAACTCCTCAAGCCAAAGTTCCTCATGCCGGTGCACGGCTACTACTTCATGCGCGCCGCGAACGGCATGACTGGGCGCGATGCGGGCGTGCTCAAAGACAACGTGCGCTTGATGGATAACGGCCAGGTCGCCGAACTCACAAAGGACACGTTCAAGATCACAAAGGAAGAAGTGCCTGCATACTACGTGATGGTAGACGGACTCGGCGTCGGTGACGTTGAAGAGGTCGTGCTCCGCGACCGCCGCGCGCTCGCCGCAGAAGGCATGCTCGTCATCATTCTCACGGTTGATCGCGACAAGGGCCGCTTGCTCAAAAATCCCGACATCATCTCGCGCGGCTTCATCTACCTGAAAGACAATCAGGAAATCCTGGATGAGATCCGCAAGCGCATCCGTGGGCTCATGACCCGGATCCCCAACTTCCGCGAAGTGGAACCGGATTACGTGAAGACTTTGTTACGTGATCAAGTGGGGCAATACCTGTACACAAAGACCAAGCGCCGCCCGATGATATTGCCGGTGGTGATAGAGATATAACAAACGGGGAAAGAAATGTTTCTCGGGGACGGGTCGCGTTCTGCTGAACGCGCCCTAACGCTCGGCACCTTCGTGCCTCCGCGATTCCCCTCAAAACACTTCTGTCCCTGTTTTTATTTCAATAACTCCAGCAAGTCATCTTTCCAGCCTCGTCGAGTTTGATCGGAAAGAAAGACCCTCGAAGGGCAGGTTGTTTTGGGATTGATCTCGTGATGCCCTAAAATACTTTCACGAACCGTTTGCGGATAATATTCTTTAATGATATTCGCCGCGGCAGAAAGTTCGATGTCGGATGGCCTCGTGTTCTCAAAATCCCCGTCAAAGCAAATAGCAACGCTCCGACAATTCGCATCCCAATCGCCGGCTTGCCAACCAATTTCATCATCATTTAATAATCGCTCCACTGTTCCATTGTGGCGCACAAACCAATGGTACGGCCAAAAAACTTGGCGACTGTTCCGAAAATGACCTGAGTAGATAGGGCGTCCCTTCATTTTTTCATCCGCCGCATATTTCGGCGCGGCAAACTCCGGAGCATAAAGCCGGATAAGCTCCATTCCCGAAAGCAAATCTTTTGTCATGCCAGGCGGATTGCTCGTATGATGGATTATGATTGTATCGATTGGTTTCCGCTCAACATCAGTATTTGGAGGATTGTTATCGAGTGCAATATCCCCAATCAAAAGATGCCCCGCGAAAAAATCGTAAAGCTCGATCTTTAGTAGCTCCTGTTCTGCATCGCTCTTTCCGCGCCATTGCTTGCGCAACTCTTCTAATTCCGGAAGGATCACCAGATACCAGTCTGGATTCTTTAAAAGTGGAGTCCAACGCGATTGTGTTCCATGAATATCCATATCGATATTATAGCAACACTGCCCGTGATATAATCACTATATGAAACCGATCCTTGTTTCTGGGATGCAGCCCACCGGGCGCCTGCATATTGGCAACTATCTTGGCGCGCTCAAGAACTTTGTGGAGCTGCAGAACTCGGGCAAATATCAGTGCTACTTTTTCTTGGCCGATCTGCATGCGCTCACCGAAGGCCCGGAGCCGAAGGCGCTCGCGGCGAATATCGTGAACCTTACTGCGGACTATCTGGCGGCGGGACTTGATCCGAAGAAGTCGGTGATCTATCAGCAGTCGCAGATCCCGGCGCACAGCGAGCTCGCGTGGGTGTTGAACACCGTGACGCCGATGGGTGAGCTGGAGCGTATGACGCAATACAAAGACAAGTCGGCGCGGCAGGCAGCGAACGTGAACGCCGGGCTCCTCACCTATCCCGTGCTCATGGCGGCAGACATTGTTTTATATGACGCAGAGTTCATCCCCGTGGGAGAAGATCAGCTCCAGCATCTTGAACTCGCGCGCACGGTGGCGCGGAAGTTCAACGCGCGCTTCGGCGGCACGTTCGTGGAACCAAAAGGACTGCTCACCCAAACGCCGCGCGTGATGTCGCTTAAAGACCCTGCGAAGAAAATGTCCAAGTCCGATCCGGACGGATGCCTGTTTATGGACGATTCGCCGGAGGATATCAAGCGCAAGCTTGCGCGCGCCGTAACAGACTCGGATGGCGCGATATTGTACGATCCGGAGAAGAAGCCCGGACTTTCAAACTTGCTCGAGATTTATGGCGCGTTCGTGGGCAAAGACCCGCATGCCGTCGCAATTGATTTTGAGGGAAAGCAATATTCCGATCTTAAGAGCGGCCTCGCGGAGCTTATCGCACAACATTTTGAAAAATTCCGTGCAAAGAAAACAGCACTACTCGCGAAACCGGCCGGGATGAAAAAAGTATTGACCAGCGGGTCAAAGAGAGCGGGTATTATTGCCACAAAGAAGATGACCGAGGTTAAGAAAAAAGTCGGGTACTAAACCTCGCCACGTATTACGCCTTCCGTATCGCCACCCAGACTTCCTGACCTTCGAGCTTGGTTACTTCTTCTGCGATAAACTTTTCCGATCGCCCGAATTCCACCGCCGTTGCGCCGATATCCACCTTGAACGCAGATTCGTTGTTCTCAACCGCGCTCTTCGCATCTGCAGTCATATCCATCAACGCAACGATCTTATCCTTCGGCTCAAGCGCTGCCTTCTGACGCAGCTCCTGAAACATGCGCGCCACTTCGCGCACCAGTCCTTCCTCGCGGAGCGCGGGAGTGATGACGGTATCGAGCTCCACTTCATTCGCGAGCTCCGGCACAAAGACGATCTCTTTTACATTCACCTCATTCTTTAATATCTCAAGCAAGCGCGCATCACGCGCCGCCGCCGCGCCGCGCACCGTTAGTTTTGCGAGCGGCTGGCGCACTTTGATCTTTGCTTCCGCGCGCGCGGCAAGGCCAAGGCTCGCCAGACGCCGGATCTCCGCCATATTTTTCATCAATTCGCCGCGTTCTTTCTCGGCCAGCGAAAACTCCGTCTTCGGCCATGCTTCCAAATGCACCGAACCGGCGCCGTCGGCGGGCGCAAGCTCAAGATAGATCGCCTCCGCAAGGAATGGCATGAACGGCGCGAGTACGCGGCTCGTCGTCAAAAGCGACGTCTGCATGGTTTTGAAAAATCCCGCGTCCTTGCGCTTGCGCGAACGGCGCAAGTACCACGTCGAAAGGTCATCTACATATTCCTGTATCGCGCGCGTGGCGTGAACGGTGTCGTAGGCGTCGAGCGAGCGGGTGACGACGTCCACAAGCTCTTCCGTGCGTGCCGTGATCCACTGGTCGAGAATATTTTCCTGCGTGGAAATATTTTTATCATCGGCGCGGACGCCCAGCCCACCCGAAACCTCGCCGCGATACGTCGCGAAATATTTATAGACGTTCGTCAGCAATAACCCCACTTTGCGATACACGCTCTCAACGCCCTTCTCAGAAAAATTCAAATTGTCCGCCTGCATCACAACGGAATTCATAAGATAGAACCGCAAGCTGTCCGCACCAAATTTGTCAATCAATAATTTTGGGTCAGGAAAATTATTTTTTGACTTGCTCATCTTTGATCCATCCTCCGCCAGGATCGTACCCGTTGTCACCACGTTCTCGAACGGCGCATGGCCGAACAAAATGTACGACACGACGTGCGAAAGGTAGAACCACGCGCGCGTCTGCGCGATATATTCCGCAACGAATTGCGCGGGAAAATGTTTTTTAAACTCATCTTTATTCTCAAACGGATAATGATATTCCGCGAACGGCATCGAGCCAGCCTCGATCCACGAATCGAAGATCTCCGGCGTACGCTTCATCACGCTGCCGCATTCAGCACACGGGAATGTGATGTCGTCGATGTATGGCCGGTGAAGATCCGCCTCGCCGGTATCATTCCGCGGGATGTTCTTTACTCCCAACTCCATAAGTTCGGCAGGCGTAATAAAAAGGCCGTTGCCATCACGCTTCTTCCCCACCGTAACTTTGTCGCTCCAGCCCTGCGCGACCTGCGAAAGCATCCAGATCGGATCTTCATGGCTGATAATCGCGATGTTTTTCCCATGGTGTTCGGACTCCATCTCCCGCAAGAAATCCCATACGCGGATGCGGACGTCGATCAGCGATTCGCTCCCCACATCAACATGGCCCACAAACCGGCTTTCGTACGTCGGGAATATCTTTGAATACTCCGTTCCCGGCTTTCCAGAAAGCGACCCGTAATTTACTTCGCGAAGGCGCTTATCATAATGGACTGGCATGCCAAGCTCTTTCGCAAGGATCTCTGCGGATTCCGTTGTGCGCGTGAGGTCCGACGCAAAGATCATATCTATCTTCTTCGCCCTGAGCTGCTTTGCAGTATGGGCGACCTCATCCTTCCCCTTCGGAGTAAGGTGGCAATGCTGATCCCCTGAATCGATGATCCCGAAGATGATGTTCTCCGCCTCGCCGTGGCGCATCGCAAAATAGTCGTTCTTCGCCCCACCGGCGGCTTGGCTCAACTCCTCAAGGCTTCCCACCGCTTTCACGGCCTCGCACCCACCGCATTTCCACACCGGCACCGGGTTGCCCCAATAGCGATTGCGCGAAATGTTCCAATCCGGCGCTGCTTCCACGCTCTTTTTATAGCGGCCATTTTTGAGGTGCTCCGGGAACCAGTTCATCTCCTTCTCATTCGTTTCAAGTAGACCCGGTTTTATCTTTTGTATATTCACGAACCACGCCGGAATCGCGTTATAAAAAAGCGCGGTGCCGCACCGCCAGCAATGCGGATACGAGTGAGTATATTTTTCTTTTTTGAAAAGCAGCTCGCGTGTTTCAAGATCTTCGATCACCAGCTTATCCGCTTTTTTGAAATACTGTCCGCGCAAAAATTTCGGTGCCTTATCATTGAAAAGGCCGCGATCGTCGAGCATCGGCACCACCGGTAATCCGACCTTCACGCCCAACGCGTAGTCATCCTCGCCGTACACCACCGCCGTGTGCACGATGCCAGTACCGTCCTCGGTAGTGACAAAATCGGCGGCATAGACCTTATACGATTTCTCGCCCTGCATCGCGGGAACATCGAAAAGCGGCTCATACTCGAGGCCGACAAGATCGCTCCCTTTTATATCATCGTGCACGATCTCAATCTCTTGATCATCGAACACTTTTTTTACAAGCTCGCTCGCAACAATATACAACCACTCGGCGCCTTTAATACGAAGCGCGGTATACGAAATGTTCCCCCCTACCGCAAGCGCAACATTTCCTGGCAGCGTCCATGGCGTTGTCGTCCAGGCGAGAAGGTACGCGGTATTTTTTGTCTCATACTTGTCTCCAAATTTTTGACCCGCCTTCAAGTGGAATTTCGCAATCACCGACTCCTCCGTCACATCCTTGTAGCTGTTGTCCATCGCAACCTCGAAGTTCGAGAGCGGCGTCTCGCAGCGCGGACAATACAGCAGTACCTTGCGGCCTTCGTAGATCAATCCCTTATCATAGGTCTGCTTGAACCCCCACCAGACCGATTCCATAAAATCGGTATCCATCGTTTTATACGAATCATCAAAATCAACCCAGCGGGCGATGCGGCGGATCATCGAGCGCCACTCGGAAACATATTGCAACACCATACTCCGGCACGTTTCGTTGAAGGTCTTTATCCCAACCTCCTCGATCTGTTTTTTGCCGGAAATGCCAAGCTTGCGCTCGACGACCTCTTCAATCGGCAGCCCGTGGCAATCCCATCCCCATCGGCGGCGGACGTATCGCCCATTCATTGTCTGATAGCGCGGCACAACGTCTTTTATTGTGGAAGCCAAAATGTGCCCGTAGTGCGGAAGCCCGGTAGCGAACGGCGGCCCATCATAAAATGTGAACGGCTTACCATCCGCTGTCTGTTCAAGGCTCTTTTCAAAGGTTTTATGCTCATCCCAAAACGCCAAGACCTTCTCTTCTATTTCCGGAAGCTTGATCTCGCCCTCCAGGAAATGCGGCGCGTGATGCGGAGTGTTCTTTGCCATTACCTAAAAATAGCAGGTTTTTAATGATTTATAAAGGAAAAGGGCTCCTCGTAAAGGAGCCCTCTATGCGATATATGCTTATCCGCCTGAAAATTATTCTCCAATGATTTCAAGCAAATAGCTCACGGGGATAAAGTAGCACTTGTCCTGTCCTTCGACGGATGATGAAATGCGCCGTTGAAGCCCTTCGCGACTGCAGATCTCTCTCTCAAACAGATCTAGTCGCCAAGGATTATTCAATTGCAATTCTGCTTTATTTTCCCCGCGCTGAAAAATTTCCTCGGGGATCGGCGAGAGTTTGCCTATTTCCCAAACGCCCGACCCGCTCGGACTTTGTTGGATGCAGATATGCGATTGAAAGCGTAACACTATTGACGATAGTACCACCACTGCCGTCTCCATGCTTTCTCATTTCTCCCTGATGGCACAGCCACCGAACTGCTGATTATTATACCCGTGCGCTTAGATCTTTTCAAGCGTTTTGATCCCAAGAAGCCCCAATCCTTTCCGCAGGACACGCGCGGTGGTGGCAACAAGCAACAGGCGCGCGCGGCGCTGGGCATCGTCATCCCTTTTTAGGATCGGCGTCGTCTCGTAAAACTTGTTCGCCGCCACCGCAAGTTTATAAAGATAAACAGCAAGCGTGCTCGTGGAATACAATTCGCCGGCGCGTTGCACGATATCGGGAAATTCAAACAGTTTGCGTATAAGCGCGAGCTCGGTTGTGTGCGCGAGCATCGATATGTTCACCGCGCTCGGGCGCAGCTGCGCATCCTTCACGCCGGATTTTCGCAGAATGCTCTTGAGCCGCGCGTACGTGTATTGCAGATACGGCCCACTGTCGCCCGAGAAGTCGAGCATCTTTTCCCAATTAAAAATAATTTCGGTCGTGCGATTTTCTTTGAGCTCATCATATTTCAAGGCTCCCATTGCCACCGTGGAAGCGACCTCCGTTTTTTCTACTACCGAAAAATCCGGGGTTTTTATCTCGATGACTTTCCGTGCCTCAGCAATCGCTTTGTTAATGAGATCCTCTAAAAGCTCTACCTTCCCCGCGCGGGTGGAAAATCTCTTGCCTCCCTCCCCAAACACCAGGCCGTATTTTATATGTTGCAGCTCGGCGGTATCCCATCCCAGCCGCTTTGCAATCGCAAAAAGCTGCTCAAAATGAAGCGCTTGCTCATTTCCTACTACATAGAGAATCTTCGCCGGTTTATATTTTTTGAGCCGATACTTAAGATTTGCGATGTCTCGCGCAAGATAGATGCTCGCTCCATCGGATTTTTCCAATACTGCAGGCGGCAGATGTTCGTCCTCCAATTTAATGACGATCGCACCCTCACTCCGCTCCGCAATATGTTTTTCTACCAAATCCTTTACTATCGTCTTCATTTCTCCCTCAAAAAAACTTTCCCCTATCCACACATCAAAATCGGCTCCAAGGATCTTGTACATTTTCTGGAACTCCTTGAGGGATTCTTTTTTGAACCATTCCCAAAGCTTTCTGTTTTCACGATCGCCCTCCTCTAATTTTCTGAATTCCTCCTGACCGCGCCGATCGAGATCTGAATCGGACTCCATTTCCATATGGAAACGCACGTATAATTTTTGTAGTTCTTCGATAGGGTTTTCTTCGACACGTTTTTTGTCACCCCACATCTTATATGCCACGATTAATTTTCCAAACTGCGTTCCCCAATCGCCAAGATAATTCCACCGCACCACACGATATCCAGAAACCTCAAGAATATTACTTAACGATTCCCCTATTATGGTATTCCGTAAATATCCAACGTGCATCGCTTTAGCAATATTCGGTGATGAATATTCCACGATCACCGTCTTCCCTTTTCCGATATTCCCCTCGCCAAATTTCTTATCGCTCGCGAGCGCGGCGAACTCTTTTTGCATCGTCTCGTCGCTCAGCCAGAAATTGATGAATCCCGGCGCGGCAGCCTCTACTTTTTGGAAGAATCCCGCGGGCGCGGCAGCGACGATACGCGCGGCATACTCTTTGGCAAGGTCAAGCGGAGACACACCCAACTTTTTTGCTTCGCGCATGGCAACATTGGTCGAATAATGCCCAAAAAGCTCTCCGTCAGGAACGGAAATATCGATCGCGGTATCCGCACCGAAGATGTTTTTTAAAATGATAGCGATTTCCGTGACCATTGACAAAATAGTTTAATGTGTGCCATGATGCAGACGTGCTGGTGCTTCGCCCCTGCTCGGATCTGCGTCCCGCCTCAGACCCCCAAGGCGATGAGAACCGGACCGACGGCGAACTCCCGACAACAACTCCACTGGGTGGGAAAGTAGGGGTTGCCCGGGAACCTCTCGCCCTGTCGAAGCACCAGCGCGTGCCATTGCTCTTTCACATATATTACCACAGTAGCGGCCCCGCGCGATTTCGCCGGGGCCATTTCTTTAACCAATTTTTAATACAAGTAATGTAGAATGAATCCATGGACAAGCGAACAAGCACACTAGCGGAAAATCGCCGGGCAGGCTTTGACTACGAGATCTCGCAAAAATATGAGGCGGGCATCGAACTCAAGGGGTACGAAGTAAAAAGCGCGAAAGGCGGCCGGCTTCAGATTGCCGGCGCGCACGTGCTCATCCGCGGCGGCGAGGCGTGGCTCGTCAACTCGCATATCCCGCCGTACCAGGCGGGCAACACGCCGCCGGACTACGAAGAAGACCGTGCGCGCCGGCTCTTGCTATCCAAAGACGAGATAAAAGAACTGCAGGGCACGCTCATTGATAAAGCGCTGCACGTCGTTCCCCTTCACGCATATTTAAAACACGGACTCATAAAACTCGAGCTTGGCCTTGGCCGCACGCGCAAAAAATCCGACAAGCGCGAAGCGATCAAAAAACGCGCTCACCAGCGGGAGATCCGCGAGGATTGATCCAAAAAGCTCCGCGATACTGCGGGGCTTTCTATTATCACGCTTTCAAATACTACTGCGCTGTCGAAGAAGTTTTTGCCGTCGATGAAGCCCCTGCCGTTGATGACGTGATAGCGGCATTCAGCGTATTTTCAAAATCGCTCAACCCCGTCGGATTCGGTATTTGCTTAAGGTTCAAGAAGAACGTCGGCGTGTGATCGATCTGCGCCGCGGTGCCGCCGTTCACATCGGTCTGGATCTTTTGCACTACCGACGTCGCATTCATATCGGTGTTAAAAGTATTCACGTCGAGCCCGATCGATTGCGCGTACCCGTCAACATATTGCGAAAGTACCTGCGCCGGCGTGAGCGCGGAGTTGGTGGACCACTCGCTCTGCTTGGAATATAGCAAATCGTTCATCGCCCAATATTTTGCCGCGCCACCCTCGAGCCCTGCCGCCTCCGCCGCCTGTGCGCTGATCCCCGCGAACGGATGGATTGTATACAGCGGGAAGTTGCGGAATACGAAGAGTACCGTACTGCTGTAATTCTGCACCAGCTGCTGAACCACCGGAAAATATTCGCCGCACGCCGGGCACTCAAAGTCGCCATACTCGACGAGTGTCACCTTCGCGTTCGGATTGCCCTCGCTCCAATCGGTCGGCGTGAGCGCCGGCGCGGTCGTTGAGACGAACGTACTGTTTGCGTTGTTCACCGCCGTACCGCTCGAATACACGCCGGCAATGATCACGCCCGCCGTGACGAGCACAATAAGCCCCACGATGAACCAGATCGTCGTCTTGTTTGCCTGCCCGGCATTGCTCGCGCCTGCATTCGTATCGTTTTTCATAGTCCACTTATTTTACCCCTTTTTAATAAAAAAGCTAACAAGGATGCCGGCGGGTTTTATCTATATAAAAAGAAAGGCCGCCACGCATGGTTGTGCGCGACGGCCTGGTTGATGGTTAGTTTTGAAAATACTTACGATATCCCGGATCGCCAAGATACGGAAGGCGTTTGTCGACCCCATAGATGAAGCCAAGGACGATGCCAGCATCATTTACGAGACCGTCAAAACTCCCATTGTGATTCATCCAGTACTCCCCGAGCCGATGCCACGTCCCAGCTACTGCAAGTGCTACCGTCGGACCAACATCCATGAAGTGCGGACTCAAAATCTCGGCGTTTACCGAATACGCTTCATCGAGTGTCACGCTCTCGATAAGTCCTCCATCGAGGATGTTCTCGTAGTTAAAGCCACCGCCAATACGATTGAGCTCCTCGAGCTTTTGCTTGGAGCGACTTCCGGGAACTCTTTCTTTCCCTGGCATTGACGCAATGCCCCACACCTGCATGCCTGGAAACGCTGGCCGAAGAAACTCGTCCATCGCCGCGACCGTCGAACAAGTTCCGGTCACTGCTGCGGCGAAGGAAAGGTTATTCCCAATCCACACATGATTGCGCGCATGTTCGTGCCGCATCAATCGTGGAAGGTCGTGGATAACGTGGTCCATCGTCCACTTATGGCCAAGTACGCTCCCCTTGTGGGTGTACTGATCCGCCAGTTGAAAGTTTAACGTTTTCACCAGCTCGTACGCGTAATCAGTGCCGATGGATCCTTCCGGAACCCAAAGAATGTTTTCTGGATTCACTCCGTTCGCCTCGAGCTGGTCGATCTTTCCTTTCGGAACAGACCGCTCGATGACCGGACGAAATTCCTTGTAAGAGAACATCGGAGCAAGCGCCGCCATCATAGCAGCCCAATTCGCCGACGAAGGCCCGTAGTAAATGGTTTCCGGCGTGAACTTCCCATCCGCCTCATCCATAAGACATGTTTTGAGCGCCGGTTGAAGCTTCCCGTTAAAAATCTCCAGATCGCCTGCGGAAAGGACGCAGATTCTAACTTTTTTTGCAGCATTCCTCCACGGTTGGAATCTCACAAAAGACGGAGTCGGCATCCACTTGAGCCATGGAAGACCGTTCTCTACGACATTGATCACGTGCTTCCTCATTGCTTTCCTGTCTGCTTCATCCAGTATTTTCTTCATAACCCCTCGCTGATCTTTGGAATATTGCTATCCCTACTATTCACCTAAAGTGGGCTATATGTCAAGAAAAAATCCCACTTGGGCATGACCCCTCCTACTTCCTCACCGTCACAAACTTCAGCGTGCCAAGTCCCGGCATCGCCGGTTTTTTTATGCCAAGCTCCTTTTCCCAAAATGTGTTGTCATTGAAAAGTTCGATGATCCACGGAAAGTGCGCGTCCTGCGAGATGATGATACCGCCCGGCGAGAGCAATGGATATAAATAGTGATAGCAGTCACGGGTGGATTGCACGAGGTCGACGTTCACGCACGCGGCGGCAACCGGTTCGTGGAATAACGGCATCGTGTCGCTGAAAAATCCTTTGTGAAATTGCGTGCGCGATGCGTCGCCGTAGCGCGCGACGTTATTCTTTACCTCCTCGAACGGCACGGCATGGCTCCCTTTTGGAAAATGATGCTCGCGGCCATAGATGCTCTTGCCGTGCTCCTCGCTATTCTCCGGCATGCCAGCAAACGAGTCGAACACATGGAACTGCCGATCGCATAATTTTGCGACGAGCGAAAATTTTGCCGTACTCCCGCCGTGGAACGATCCCGCCTCGACGATCACGCCGGGCACCGCCGTGGCAGACGCATCGTGGCCGTTTACACCATTCGCCGCATCGCCGCCCGCGCCCAAATTTAAAATCTGCCGCGTAATCGCAATCATCTCATGCTCGGTGTGCGGGCAATCAACGTAATATGAGATTTTATAAAATTTTAATACGAGTGCAAGGCGCTCGCCGAACGTCGTCGGCGACTTTGTGCTATTAAAAATAAAACCGAGCGCGGCCGGAATATCTTTTGGCGCGTAGTAAACCTTGCGATATATATAGAGCAAAGGCCATGGCAAGGCCACGTGTTTTTTTATCGTACTGCGAAGGCTCATCGTATTGGATGAATATTAAATATTGATTAAGTTATTAAACCGCAGGCGTCTTTACCTTACGCACGATGACGAATGGCGTCATTTTATTTCCCTGCCCCAGCGGATTGTCGAGCAGGATCTCGCGCACCGTTTTTTTGTCGAGCCCCACGCCGCGACTCACGCCGAGCACTTGCACATCGATATAGTTCGCGTCGGCCGTCACGATCGGGATCCCCGTCGCGCACTCCACGCGCTCACAATCGCCCTGCGGATCCGGCGGCGGTAGAACGCCCCACTCGGTATACGGATACATGTCCTCCGGGATAAAGCCATCGATCTCGGACACGCGGTGTCCGGCGACGATCCAGAACCAGCCGCGCTTGCCAACGAGCTTGCCAACCACACCGACGCCGGCGGCGAGAATCATCCGCGGCGCGCCCACGATCTCGATCGCGACCTGCATTTTTTCCGGCCGCGACCACGCGGTCATGTTCTTGTGCTTCTTGACGCCAAGCGTAATGAATCGCGCAAGCCAGCCCACCTTTACCGTAGAGATGTGCCGCACCAGATTCTGCGATATCGACACGATCTTCTCCGAAACCGCCACCCAATCCCCTTCGCGATAGTGCGGCTTGGCGAATTCAAGGATGATACTTTCCAGGCTTTCCCCAAACTTGATCAAGTGTGGCACCTTGATGGGAAAGCGCTCGTAGGTGATGCCATCCACGGCGATCGTCTCGCCCGGCTGGATGCCCGCCGGACTGTCTGCGGTGTTCTTGAACTTTGCCATGAGCCCTCATTATATATCGCCACCCGCATGAGAGCAAAAACATTGTTACAATGATGGCATGCCCATGTGGTTACTCGTCGCCGCCGTACTCATCCCCCAGGAATTCGCCTCGAGCGCGATCGTGTTCGTCATCGCCCTGCAGAACAATTTTCCCCTTTGGGCAATCAACCTCATCTGGCTCTGCACAACGATGCTCGACATGTATGTTGGGTATATGCTCGGAAAATTTACCAAAGAAAAATTTGACGATACGCGTTTTTTTCACTGGGTAGACCGGTGGATCAATAAAGGCAAAGCCGCACTCGGCATGCACGGCGAAAAACTATCGCTTGCATTACTCGGCGTCATTGATTTTCCATACGTGAATGCCTTCATCGGGGCGTGGATCGGCCTACCAATGAACATGACGCTTTTATTGACGCTCGCGGGCAACTTTGCGTGGTATCTATTCCTTTTGGGCACCGTGCTCGGCTTGTCGGCGTTCATCGCTAACCCCGACATCATCATCTTGATTCTTCTTATTGCGGGAATCCTCTCTCACTTCTTATTCAGATTCTCAAAATCGAATAGAGGGTAGATCGCAAGCAGGGTAAGCAGAAGACTGAGGGCGAGCGGGCCAAGCAAAAGCCCGATTGGACCAAAGAACGACAAGCCGCCAAGCACGGCAAAAAGCATCAGCATCGGATGGATCTTTGCCTTCCGCCCGATAAGCCACGGACGCAACATATTTTCTACGAACAAAGCGATGATGAGTATCCAAACAGTAAGGCCGATTGCCGCGAGCACGTGACCGCCGATCGCGAGCGAGATGATTCCCGGCACCACAACGAGAAAAACGCCGAATACCGGAATGAATGCCGCAACCACCGTGACCGCGCCCCAGAGTATCGCGCTCGGCAATCCAAAGATAAAGAATCCCAGCCCGACGAGGACGCCGTAGAGCACCGACACGAGCAAGGATCCACGAATGACGGAACTCGCCATCGCGTGAAGCTTTTCTAAAATCTCAGTCGTATGCTTTTCCGGCAACGGGCTCCATCGCTCCGCCGCCATGCGAAGTGCGGGGCCATCCTTTAAGAAATAATAGAGAGCAAAGAAGGACAGGAAGAATGTTCCAAAAACGCCAAGCACGCCGGAAAATATCGGGCCGAGATTGCCGATCACAATGCCGAGTATCTGTTGAATATATAAACTAAAGTTAATGTTGAGCGATGGAAAAAATTGTGTGATCTCCGCGCGGAACCAATTGATGAGCGGAATACCGCTGCCAGATGCGAGTTGGCCGTATAATCCCTGCGCCTCAAGAAATATCTGGAACCCAAAGAACGTGAGCGGAATAAGAATGAGCGCGATGGCGATGAGAACAATGAGCGCCGCCGCCGCACCATCCATCCCGCCGAACCATTTTCGAAGCGTTGCATACCACGGCTGGAACAACACGCCAAGGCTGACGCCCAGCACGATCACGTTTAATTCAGGAAGGAAAATGAGCGCCACAAGTAACGCGGTCAAAATAAGCACACCGATAAAAAATTGCGATCCGGAATGCGTGGTTGGCATAACTCTATTGTATCACGTGTGTCATGGCGGTTGCCTTTTTAATGACGCCGGATTATGGTGGTGGGAGCAAGGGAGCATTCAAATGCTCATAGGAGGTCTTTATGAAAGTCACCCCCCATATCGGGAAATGGATACACGAAGCTTCTTTTTACCGAACTCAACCTACCCGCCGATGGGCAGGTCAGCCTCTTCTTTTGGGAAAACGGCCAAAGCATTCCCCATGACCACAGCGTGGACGAATGGACCTACGTCGCGGCCGGCACGATCAAGGAAACCCGCAAGGTCGGAGACAAATATGCCGTAGCGTTCCACACCGAGGGAGATCTTTTCCAAGTTCCAAAGGGAACAGAGCATGTGGTAGAAGCAGTTGGCGTGGCCGTCACTCTCAATTTCTGCATGGGCGACTTGGCCATGAAGAAGATTGAAGATTTCCTCCCTAAATTCAGCGCCGCATGACATCCACATGCATGCGTCCACTAACACCATCGCCCCCGCCGCACTTCGGCCGGGGCGATTTCTTTTAAACAAAAACCGCCGCGATGAAGCGGCGGTTTTTGTTTTGGTAAGACTAGACGCGGCTGACGTTCGTCGCAGCCGGGCCCTTTTCGCCCTCGGTGACCTCAAAAGTGACGACATCGCCAACTTTAAGATCATCAAATGCGACACCATTCAACTCCTTGGAGTGGAAGAAAAGGTCCTTCGCTTCGCCATCGCGTGCGATAAAACCAAATCCACGGTCCGTAAGGGTCTTGATAGTTCCTTGCATGATTGTAATTTGTATTGTTGCTTTCTTCAGAAGTTCGACGACGTTTCTTTATTGCCTGATAATAATACTCCACTTCTAAAAATTTGTCAAGTCCCCTCAATATCGCCTTAGCCCGCCGCTCGCGCGGCGAAATAAAGGAAAGAAAAAGGGCCCAAGTGCTCAAGGTCGAAAGACCAAGTGCACGAGAGCCCAATGATTGCTACTTGCCGAAAGCGACGCGCCCGCGGGAGAGGAAGCCATCGCTGAGCCAGAGCCAGTGGCCGTCCCAGCGCGAGCCGCTCTGAATGCAGTACGGGACGTCGCGACCGCCGCCGCGGCGGACCACGACCAGTCCCGGGAAGTCGATGTAGCACTTTCCGAGAAGCGCAATAAATTCCGGAAATTCAGCCTGGTGCTCCAGAAGCCACTGGCGATGCTGAAAGCCGAGAAGAGTATTAAGATTCTCCGCGAGCCTCAGCTCGTATTCCTCGCCGTTGATGGAAGCAGTGCTGCCATCGGCAAGCACCGTTGCGAGAGAGAGCGTCACCGGCTCTTCGGTTGAAGTGTCTCGTTCGATGGACTTGATCCAATCGTATTTTGACTGGAGATATTCAAGAGTAGGCCGCTTGAGTGCCGGCAGCTGAAGGCTCAACTCGTTGGTTTCGCGGAAAAGATCCGTAAAGATCGTTTTGCCCGCAGACTTGGTTACGGCCGGGCACAGAGCCGTCCGCAACGCTTTCTTCATCTGGCCACGATTGTTGTGCAACCTGTCAGCCACACGTTCCGAAAGCTCACCGGGACGGGGTAGCTGAAGCAGAACGTCGGTCTGGAACTGAACGTACCAGCCAGGGAATTCACTTGAGATGGTTCCATGTTTTGGCATGGCGGTTTCTCCTTTTCAATTTAACAGCTGAACATATATTACCATATATCTAGACCATCCGTCAACCCATCGTCAGTGGGAAGAAACTTTTCTGCAAGCGTATGCGCGTTCCCATGTTTCAAAAGCCCCTTATAAGAACTGACCGTCCCCGATGAAATAAGGCCTTCCAATCTTTTGATCATTCGCCTCTTCGTTGCGGTGCGAAGCACTTTATGATCCGGGAACATAACCCAACCCAAAAAATCAATGCCGGACGCCAGCGTTTCTATAGATACTTTCCTTGGATGAAGATCGAGCTTTAGCTGCTCGCTGAGAAATATTCTGATTTGGGGAAGCAAATGTTCCAACCAAATTTTTGACTCCGAAAGAATGACAAAATCGTCCGCATAGCGAATATAATATTTTTCTTTAAGCGTATGTTTTACGAATTGATCAAATTCGTTCATATAAATATTCACGAAGAGTTGCGAGGTAAGATTACCAAGCGGCAGACCGACGCCATCGCGCGTTGAAGAAAAGCTTTCAATGATCTCCCGTAAGAGATCCATTACCTCCGGATCGACGATGTATTTTGAAAGTATCCCAAGTAAAACCGCATGGTCGATGCTCGCGAAGAACTTGCGGATATCGCACTTTAACACCCAAACGGTGCGGGTATTATTACGCCCAACCTTATGACAAAAAGCATCGAACCGCTCCAGGGCTTTGTGGGTACCCTTCCCGACGCGGCAGGAATACGAATCGGCGATGAATGTCGTATCAAAAAATGGATAGAGCACGCGATAGATGGCATGATGCAAAAGACGGTCACGCACGGCCGCTTTATGGATGTTCCGGGGTTTGGGATCCGAAATATTGAACGCCTTATACCCTCCGTGCCGGTACGAAAATTTGACAATATCATTTCTGAGTGATATTATTTCTTCCATAAGGCGCAGCTTGAAATCCTGAACATCCACTTTCGATTTTTTACCCACCAAAAATTCCTCCCACGCCAAAAGCAGGTTTTCGAGAGAAGCAATATCATCACGTTTTTTAGTTAATCTATGCTTCATGAAAACTAATGTTCCCGTTGTTGTCCGTCTTATCGAAGTTTATAAGATGTGGCATGAATTCATGCCGAATATGGCAAAAACTTCACGCTTTACGCTCGGCCAAAAGATCGATGATCTTTTTATCGAAACGACCGAATTGATATTCCTTGCAAGCCACCTTACAAAAGAACAGAAAATCCCTTATTTACAAAAAGCTTCCGCAAAATTAGATCTCCTAAAATTATTTATCCAGATTTCCTGGGAGATCAAAGCTATCGACAATGGAAAGTTCATTGTGCTTTCCGAGCCGCTGGAAGAAGTCGGCAGGATGCTCGGCGGGTGGCTGCGACAGACAATGAGCCGCAGCGAGCCCGCCGGGCAACGCCAACGATAAAATCATTATTGCCAGTTTCCGAAAGCGATGCGCCCGTTGGAGTTGAAGTCATTGCTGAGCCAGTTCCAGTTGTCGTCCCAGCGTGAGCCGTTCTGATTGCAGTACGGGATGTTGCGATCGCCGTCGCGGTTGACCACGAAATGTGCGGGGAATCACCTGCGCCACCATCCCTCGATCATTCTTGGGATTGAATCGTATTTGGAATCTATAAAATAATTCCCTAATTTCCCGCACCAAGTAGCAATAATAAGTTGGCTATTAGCATCGCACGCCGAGAGAAGACGTATCCGCTCCCGCTCCGGCAGGTGCTGTAGCAGAATTCGACCGCGCAGAGCCATAGCCATGCGCAACGATCTACTATCCACCATCAGCATACGAGTATTTTAAGAAAAGAAAAGGGCCCAAGTGCTCAAGGTCAAAAGACCAAGCGCACGAGGGCCCGAGTGAAAAAGTTGCTACTTGCCGAAAGCGATGCGCCCGTGGGAGCGGAAGTCATTGCCGAGCCAGTACCAGCTGTCGCCCCAGCGTGAGCCGTTCTGAGGGCAGCACGGGATGAGGCGCGCGCCGACGCGGCTGACCACGACCAGTCCCGGGAAGTCAATATAGATCTTTCCGAGAAATGGCTTGAACTCCGGGAATTCATCCTGATGCTCGATGAGCCACGCCATATGTTGGAAACCGAGCAGAGCATCGTGCTTGAGCGCGATCCGCTTCTCATATTCCCTGCCATCGATGGAGTTGCCGTCGCTTGGCGTGAGCACCGTTGCGAATGTGAGCGTTACCGCTTCTTCGGTAGACGTGTCCCGCTCTATGGATTTGATCCAATCGTACTTCGACTGGAGTTCCTTGAGCGTGGGCCGCTTGAGCGCAGGAAGCTGAATACTGACCTCGCCAGTTTCACGGAAGTGTTTGCCGATCTGGATCTGGCAGCCGACCTGGAGGAAAAGTGTATGGCTCCTTCCAAGCGCGACAGGATCATCCATACCGGCCTGAAGCTGTTGCGTGGTGAGAGATTTCCAATCCGTATTCGCGCCGAGAGCGGCGAGATAGGCGAACTGCTGTTCTACACTGATAGCCATGGTGTTTCTCCTTGCTGGGGTAGACTTGGACGCATTCGCATTTCTGCAAAGCGTTTCATCACTTTATGATTTTTTCACCGCAGCGCACAGGACGCTTTTTTTATTTTGTCCATATCTCTAAGAAGTGTCTTGGGCGCTGCGGTAAAATCGATTTTTAATGTGCAACAGCAGTTTACCATATATCACAAGGACTGTCAAATCCTCCGCGAACCTGCTATAATCAACCCAATATGGCGAAGTTCGGCAGGAATACCAAGAAGCTGCTCAAGATCGTTGGCCCGGGATTGATCACCGGCGCGGCGGATGACGATCCGTCGGGCATCGCCACGTACAGCCAGACCGGCGCACAGTTCGGTTACGGGCAGCTATGGACCGCGCTCTTTTTACTCCCCTTTATGGTGGCGATCCAGGAAGCCTGCGCGCGCATCGGCGCGGTGACGGGCAAAGGCATCGCGGCGGTCGTCAAGGAAAATTACAATAAGAAGATTTTATACGGCCTGCTCGCGCTCATTTTGATCGCGAACACGATCAACATCGGCGCGGACCTTGGCGCGATGGGCGCGGCGGCGCAATTGATCATCCCGGTCAACTTCACCCTCCTCACGCTCTTTTTTACCGCCGCCATCCTGCTCCTGGAAATTTTCGTGTCGTATAAAAATTACGCAAAGATATTAAAGTGGCTGGCGCTCGTGCTCATCTCCTATCCACTCACGGTGTTTTTGATCCACGAGCCGTGGACGACGATCCTGCGCGCCACGCTCCTGCCACATGTGCAGCTCAGTTTTGCATTCCTCTTTATTATCACCGGCGTCCTGGGTACCACGATCTCGCCGTATATGTTTTTTTGGGAAGCATCCGAGGAGGTTGAGGAGGAAAAGGAAAGTCGCCTCATAAAAGACGGCGTGGCAAAGCCGACGAAGTCGTTTATGCGGCGCCTGCGGCTCGATAACTTTCTTGGCATGCTTTCGTCCGAGGCGGCGACGTGGTGCATCATCATCGTCGCGGCGACGGTGTTGAACACGCATGGCGTAACGAACATCGGCACTGCCGCGGACGCGGCGCGTGCGCTCGAGCCGCTGGTGCAGGGCTTCCCCCACGCAGGCACCATTGCCAAGTGGCTCTTTGCGATCGGCATCATCGGACTCGGCCTGCTCGCCGTGCCGGTGCTCTCCGCGAGCGCTTCATACGCACTCACGGAAACGCTCAACTGGCGTGAAGGACTCAACCTAAAGCTCAAGCGTGCGCATGGATTCTACGGCATCATCACGATCGCCACGATTGTCGGCTTGATGATCAACTTTATTGGCATCAACCCGATCAAGGCGCTCGTCTTCACCGCCGTCTTCAACGGCGTCGCCGCCGTGCCGCTCATATTCATCATCGCGCGCATGGCGTCGAGCAAAAAGATCATGGGTGAATATAAGAGCGGCTGGCTCTCAAACATTTTCGTCTGGGCGACCTTCGCACTAATGGCCGCCGCGGCCATCGCGATGTTTGCGACGCTGTAAAAAAACGCGCAGCTCGACAGTTGACGAGTTTTTATAGAAATCCTATAGTTATTACTTGGGTAGTAACTTGAAAAAAGGAGCGAAAGAATAATGTCGATTCAACAAGCAGTCGTTCCCCCGTCCATCACTCACAAGGAGTTGATCGCTTTTTATCAAGCATACGAGAAAGCGAAAAACGGTCCCTGTGCCGAGCGCACAAAATGCAGAACGAAACTGGCGAATATGTTCATGTCTGCGATTGCGGAGACGCACCAGATAAGGTCGTTTACCCTCGAGATGCTCTTGGCGCTCGACGAACTTACTGACCCGATTTCTGGCAGGCGCATCTGCCCGAAGGAGATCCAGGAACATCTCGCCGAGAAGATCGAAACCGCCCGAGCGGAAGAAGATGTGGCGAATCAGATCTGCCAGCAACCATTCTGCACCGCCTAGCCATCATGTGCACAGCACCCGCATAACCCCGGACCAGAGAGCTCCCACGCTCCCTGGTCCATTTTTTATATTTTTATGAGATTTTTATATCCCTACCAAGGAAGCTTTTTCCCGTTGAACCAAAACTGTCCCGTCTCCGGCGCCGATACCGCAAGATTAAAAATGTGCGCCGCGGCCTCGTCAGGCGTAAATTCCGCTTTAGCTCCCCCTATAGCCGTCTTCGTCCAGCCGGGATTAACCGACGAAACCGTGATACTTCCCTTGAGTCGCATCGCGAGCGTCCGTGTGTACATATTGAGCGCGGTCTTGGAGATCTTGTAGCTCGGATAGTGGCCCGGTTCATGGCTTTCGTATTCCACTTCTGTAAGCGACGCCGCGGAAGATGAAATGTTCACGATGTGCCCGCCGGCGTTCACAAGCGGTAGCATGCGCTCGGTAAAGTCGATCGTGCCGATCAAATTGATCTGCAATGTCTTGCGCAATGTTTCGATCACCACGCTCGTCTCGTTTTCATCAACCAGCGCCCCGGCGTTATTGATATGGATGTCCACTTTTTTGCCCGCAGCCGCGATCGCCGCGGCGCACTGCGCGATGCTCTCATCGGACGAAAGATCCAATGAGTAGACCGTGAGGTTTGGCATAGCGCCGGAATCCGCCGCGGGCGCGCTCGAAAATGCCGTGCCGATCACCGCATATCCCTCACGTAAAAATTTATCCGAAAGACTCTTGCCAATCCCCCTGCCGATGCCGGTGATAAGTACGGTCTTCATAAGATAATAATACCACCACCCACTTCTTGCAACAGTAAAAAATCGTATGCCCTTTCAGAAAGTACGCGGTGTAGAAAATCTTTTAGTGCAGGATTATATCCTTGCTGGCAATTTAAGCTTAAAATTCTCATCTTTGACGCCCTATATGGTCAAACAACGCAGATTGGCCTCTCGGATTCTGGCCGGTGACGCGCTCAATCATGAACTTAACTGCTTCATTCGCGTTGATAGTAGTTATTTTGACGTTCGGATATTTATTCTGGAAAACCCGATAAATCTCATCTGCAAAAGCCTGCCCGACGCTCGGTACCTTTTCGTAATCCAATACAACAGATTCAAACTTATTTAGATTAGCCGATATTCTACGAGCCTGGGATCTCGAAATATGAACACCTCCCATCGCGTACAGACGAACCTTAATCTCCGTCTTATTAAATCCAAAGCCCTCGCCTTTGTTTGATGAAGCATCCGTAAATTTCTTGAAAACCCTATCTAAGTGCCGTGCGGAATGAGTTGATAGAATAAACCGCACCAACGTTCCCCGTTTAACCTTTCGCGGCTTTCCAAGATGGATATCATTTTTAACGTTATCAACAACCAAGCGTAGGCCATAACTGTCCAAAATAAAGATATCCGCGCTCTTTGAGGTAAAAAATATCCCCTCTCCCGAATGCGCGTGGGGCTGAGTAGTAACTTTCCCTTTCAACAATTCTTGTGCAGCCTCAATCTGAGTCCTCAGTTTTTTCTTTTGTCTGACATTCTTAAATACCCCGATTCCGAAGTCATTTATATCGAACATCAACTGGCGCCCTTTGACTGATACGGTAATATTTATTTTCTGAGATTTGGAGTGCTCGATGGCATTATTAAGCATCTCCGAAAAAGCGTAAGAAAATAGACTCCTGATATTTTCGGGAAGCTTCAAAATCACCGGCAACCTATTTTCTACATCCTCCAAAATCTTATGTTCTTCAAGCTTCTTATTAATGAGGACTTTTTTAACAGACGACGGCAATAATTCAGGGTGTTCTTTTG
>Ga0302140_10000098_pt1 | contig 91116 bp, 78 predicted proteins | sample I_Bog_E1_1_FD_202095 | JGI IMG/M metagenome (GOLD analysis project Ga0302140, IMG submission 202095) | Peat permafrost microbial communities from Stordalen Mire near Abisko, Sweden - I_Bog_E1_1 | ecosystem: Environmental > Terrestrial > Soil > Wetlands > Peat | place: Sweden: Abisko, Stordalen... | reverse complement strand
TAAGCCCGACGAGACGATGACGCAGAAGGTCGAGAACGATGCGGAGGCTTTTTTGCGTTCGTTTGTGGTGAGGCGCAATCGCAACGTGGATGCGGCGCTGGCGGCATTGCAATCTTCTCATGCTTACACGGCAGAGGAAGCGCAGACACAACACTTGATTGATGTGATTGCATCGAGCGACAAGGAACTATTGGCTACATTGGACGGGCGCACGATTACGCGGCTGGATGGAAGCAAACAAGTGCTGCATCTGGCGGGAGCGCGCATCGAGTTATTGCGGCCGACGCTGCGCGAGAATGTGCTGGGATGGCTGGTGAATCCGAATATTGCGCTGCTGTTTTTGGTGGGTGGGGCGCTGCTGATTTATCTCGAGTTCAACACGCCGGGAACGATTGTGCCGGGGGCGTTGGGCACGTTGATGGTGTTGCTGGCGATCTTTGCGCTGGATCTGCTGCCGATTCGTTACACGGCGGTGATGTTGCTGGTGGGGGCGCTGGTGCTGCTGGTGCTCGAGGCCAAAGTGGGCGGGCATGGTGCGCTGGCGATTGCGGGCATCATCTGCCTGACGCTGGGCATGCTTACGCTGGTCGCTGCGCCGGTGCCGGAACTGGCGGTGAACCCGTGGGTCGCGATTGCGGTGAGTACGGCGTTTGGTGGGATTACGGCATTCCTGGTGCGATTGGCGGTGCGCGCGCGGCGCATGAAAACGCGGCTGGGTGTCGATGCGATGGTAGGACAAACTGCGTCGGCGATGGAAGCGCTTAATCCAGAAGGCCACGTGCTAGTGGAAGGCGAGATCTGGCGGGCGGTTGCGGATGAGGCTGTGGCGGCGGGTACTTCGCTGACCGTGGTGGGCCACGAACAATATCTGTTGCACGTAACCCCGGTTGAGCGGTCGAGGACAGCCGCATAAGTTGCACTCTAGTACAATCCGTGCTGAAGTGAGGAAATCCTATGTCGATTCCGATTCTTGTTGTTGTTGCCATTGTTGTTCTCTACTTGCTGAACTCGATCAAGATACTTCGCGACTATGAACGCGCGGTGATCTTCAGACTGGGACGGGCGCTGACTCCGCCGAAGGGGCCGGGCATTATTTTTGTGTTCAGGCCGCTGGATCAGATGGTGCGGATTTCACTAAGGCAGGAAGTGCTGGAGGTTCCGCCGCAGGACGTGATTACGCGCGACAACGTGACTATCAAGGTGAACGCGGTGGTTACGCTCTACGTGGTGAATCCCAATGACGCGGCGATCAAGGTGGCTAACTATGTTTATCAGACTTCGCAGTTTGCGCAGACGACATTGCGCTCGGTGTTAGGCGAAGTCGAGTTAGACGAGTTACTAAGTCACCGCGATAAGTTGAACCTGCGCATTCAAACGATCATCGATCAGCGTACGGAACCATTTGGCGTGAAGGTAATTTCGGTCGAAGTGAAGCAGGTGGATTTGCCGGAACAGATGTTGCGCGCGATGGCGAAGCAGGCTGAAGCAGAGCGTGAAAAGCGGTCGAAGATTATTCATGCCGAGGGCGAGTTTAATGCGGCGCAGAAGTTAGTGGATGCGGCGGCGCTGTTGGCGACCGAGCCGATCACGCTGCAGTTGCGGTATCTGCAGACGCTGACGGAGATTGGTGTCGAGAAGAATACAACGATTGTGTTTCCGCTTCCGATGGAACTGCTTTCGTTGTTGAATAAAGTAGGAGCTTCGGCGACGGCAGCGGCTCTCGAAAAGAAATAGGCCGAAGTTAGACGTGGGGCCGACGCGGAAAGAAAGCGTCGGCTTGGAATGCGATGGGCGAGCTGCCTTCTCCGGTTGGCCGCGGCTCGAATAAGAGAGGGAATATGCAGCGTAGTTTTGGAGGGGGCGCGTTTGAACCGGTAGACGAGCGACGCGACAAAGAACTCACGCTTGGTCCGACGATGCTGGTGGCCCTTGCATGCGGGCTGCTCGTGCTTTGCGGCCTGTGTTTTGTTTTTGGATACGCGGTGGGGCATCGCAGTGGCGGCGAGGGTGCTGCGGCAACAGTGCCGGGCCTGGCCGCTCAGCAGGCCCAGGCGCTGGCAGCGACCGCGCAACCCAAGCCTTCGGCGGCGCAAGGCGGTAGTCAACTGCAGCCGGGCAATGCGGCTGACGAATCGAATGCGTCTGCGGCGGAGTTGACCCCGGTGGCTAGTGGTCAGAGTACCGCGACGCCGGCTCAGAGTGCGGTTGTTGCGACACCGAGCGGTGGTTCGGCCGCAGTGCAATCTGCGCTGCCGGCACAAGCGATGGTTCCGGCTGCTGTGCCGGGTGGTGGGGCGGGCGTGGCGCCGGCACTGTCGCAGGCTGGGACAATCATGGTGCAGATTGCGGCCGTCTCTCATCCTGAAGATGCGCAAGTGCTGGTGGGAGCTCTGCGCAAGCGAGGCTACGCGGTGACGGCGCGTCACGATCCGGTCGATGGAATGCTGCATGTGCAGATTGGACCATTTAAAAATCGGGACGATGCGAATGCCATGCGCACGAAGTTGCTCAACGATGGTTACAACGCGATTGTGCAGTAGCTGAATGCGCAGACTTATTCATTGATCCGGTAGGAAAGCAGCGACATTGCTTTCCCACCCATTCCCGCAAAGAGCGCGGGAATGGATGGGGCACCCCCAGATTACTGGCTGATCAAGGGTGGGGCGCCTGCGTTGTTGCGCATCCACTCGGGTAGGCCTGAGGCAATGGCTTCGCGAACGGCGTGCATGAGCTCTTCGCGATTGGCGAAATTGGCGGGGTAGATGGGTGGGTGAAAGATGATGTGCGCGGTGCTGGGACGAACGCGCATGCTGCCTTTGGCCATCATGGTTTCGGTACCGTAAATCGAAACGGGTATGCAGGGCGCGCCTGCTTCCATGGCAAGAAAGAAGGGGCCTTTTTTGAATGGCAGGAGACGGCCGTCGCGCGAGCGAGTGCCCTCGACGAACGTGGTGATGTGAATACCTTTTTGAAGGACGCGTCGAGCCGCGGCCACACTTTCAATGGCGCTGGCGGCACTGCCGTCGCGATTGACGGGGATAAAATCGCCGAGCTTCATGCCGTAGCCGAGCAAGGGTATTTTCATGAGCGAGCGCTTGAGGAAGGCCGAGGTGCGGCCGGGAATGCGGGGGATGAGCGCCGGCGGATCGAGGTTGGAGACGTGGTTGGACATGAAGATGCATGCGGTATCTGGAGGGACGTTTTCGCGGCCTGTGGTGACAACGCGGATGCCGATGAGACGGAAAGCGATGCGTACGACGAGTTGCGAGGCGTAGTAGAGGGGCGTCGCGTTACCGGTGATCATCGCCCAGGGAATGAAGAACAGTGCCACTGGTGCGCCGAGAACGAGAATACTTACGACTAATACAAAAGAAGCGATCATGCGACTTTCTTACTTACTTTCTAGATCCAGTTGAATCGATTTGAGGCGCGCGGGCAGTTTTTCATAAATGTCGTCGAAGCCGCCATTGGAAAGGATCGCGACCACATCGCCGGATCGAAGCAGGGGTGCGATTTTTTCGACGATCGCATCGGCGCTGGGGTAGAGATCGGCGGGCGTGCCCGATGAGTTGAGCTCGGCGACGATGTCTTCAGGGTGCAGTCGCTCGTCCTCTGGAATGCGCTGCTGCTGATAGACGCCGGCCATCACGACATGATCGGCGAGGCGCAGGCTACTGACTAACTCATGCGCGAGTACCTTGCGGCGCAGGGTGTTGGAGCGCGGTTCGAGGACGGCCCACAGGCGCGATTGGGGATAGACGGAACGGAGCGCGCGCAGGGTTTCGCGAATGGCGGTGGGATGGTGGGCGAAGTCATCGATGATGGTGATGCCGTGAATCTCAGCCCGGACTTCGAGGCGACGCTTTACGCTTTTGAAGCTGGCCAGCGCGGCTTGAATTGCATCTTTGCCGATGCCCTGGTTGAAGGCGAGCGCTGCCGCTGCTGTAGCGTTTAACGCATTGTGTTCGCCGGCGAGAGCCATCTCTAACTCAGCCCACAGCGTGCCGTCGTGCCAAACTTCCCAGCGCGTGAGGCCTTCTTCGTGGCGGAGATTTTGCAGGCGCCAATCGGCTTCGGGGGTAAATCCATAACGCTCGACGCGACAGAACGCGTGAGAGACGCACTCGGTGACGTTGGCATTGCCGTCGAAGGCGACGATGACTCCGCGACGCGGCACAAGGTTGACGAGACGCTTGAACGCGGTCTTTACGGCCTCAAGATCGACATAGATGTCGGCGTGATCGAACTCGACATGCGTCAGGATCAAGGCGTCGGGGAAGTAGTGGAGGAACTTTGGTCCCTTGTCGAAGAAGGCCGTGTCGTACTCATCGCCCTCGACGATGAAGGTGCGGGTAGGGCGGAGTTGAAAGCTGGTGCCGAAGTTTTCTGCGACTCCGCCGATGAGGAACGAGGGCTCACGTGCGGCGTCTTCGCGAGAGGCGACTTGGTAGATCCAGGCGAGCATGCTGGTGGTGGTGGTCTTGCCGTGCGTACCAGCGATGACCAGAGATTCGCGCCCAATGAGAAACTCTTCGCGGAGCAGTGCGGCCATGGAGGTGAAAGGGATGCGGACGTCGAGGGCGCGCTCTATCTCGGGGTTGCCACGCGAGAGAGCGTTGCCGATGACGATGAGGTCGGGCGCGGGATCGAGGTTGGTTTCAGCATAGGGCTCGAGGATGGGAATGCCGAGCGAGTGGAGTAAGTCGCTCATGGGCGGATAAGCCGCCTTGTCAGAACCGGTGATGCGATGGCCTTGGAGCTGTAACAGTCCGGCGAGCGAAGCCATAGCTGTACCGCAGATGCCGCTTAAGTGAATGTGTCGCGATTGAATTTTCATGATGTTACTTGTCGGCTCTTTCTTTCATAAGTGCCGACCAATGTTCCTTTCGCCAAAACGTGGCCGCTCATGGCAGCCAGGACGTCTCTTCGCCGGGGCGGCGAGTTGAAAGTCAAGTTAGCATCGAGCGCAAAAAGCTGGAAGTAGTACGAGTGCGGTCCGTGATCGGGGATGGGTCCGGGGCCGCGATAGGCCATGGTGCCGACCGTGTTTTTGCCGATGCGGAAACCGTCGGGAATCGGTTGAGACTGGGCGGGCGGCGTGTTGGGAATCGCTGCCTCGGGCAAGAACGTTTCGGGCGGCAGGTTATACGCGATGGCATGGACGAACGCAAAGGGAAGCGGCGCATCGGGGTCTTCGATAACAAGGACGAGGCTGCGCGTGGCCGAGGGAAGATTACTCCACGAAAGGGGCGGGAAGAGATCCATGCTGGACTGGGTGAAACGCACAGGGATTTCACCGCCATGAAGGAAAGCTTCGCTTGAGACGTGAATGGTGTCAGGGGCGAGCGCAACCTCTCTTGAGTAGCAGATCAGCTTGTCGTTTCCGGCGCGGATGTTTTTGAGCAGGCGGCCTAACATGATCTGCCTCGCAGGTGAAGGACAGCTTCGTCGGCCACAGCGAACTCGGCGTCGATGCCGAAGGTCAGAGTTACATTTTGACGCGAGACATGGCCGCTGCGGAGGCCGATCGCTATGGGACCGGTGAAGTCATGGAGCGAGTTGAGAATGGCTTGTTCGAGTAACCCAGGAGGTGCACCGGGGGATGCGCAATCGAGCATTTCGCCGAAGACGATGCCGGTAACTCCGGCTAACTTGCCGGCGTGGCGGAGTTGCCATAACATGCGATCGATCTGGTAAGGCTTGGCGCCGGTGTCTTCGATGAAGAGCAGCTTGCCTTCGGTTGCGGGTTCCCATGGTGTGCCGAGTAGAGAGACGAGGATGCTGAGACAACCGCCGTAGAGAGTGCCTTGGGCGCGGCCGGGGCTGAGAGGGCGCAGGCCTTCGGCAGGGCCGACGGTGTAAGGCTCGGCGGCGAGCGCGGATTGAAAGCTAGGCAGGTGGACGCCATCTTCGCGATAAAAGTCTGCGGCGAGCATGGGGCCGTGAAAGGCGGGCAGGCTGAGTCGATCGAGTAAGTGGAGTTGGAGCCCGGTTAGATCACTATAGGCAAAAAATGGTTTGGGATGATTGCGGATCAAGTCCAAGTCGATGCCGTCGAGAAGATAGTTAGAGCCATAGCCGCCGCGCAAACACATGACGATGGACGACTCGGGATCGGCGAATGCAGTATGGAGATCGGCTAAACGCTGGGCGGGAGTGCCGGCGAAAAAGAGCGGACCGCGCGCGGATGTGTGTTCAAGGGAGCGTGGCGAGAAACCGAGAGAGCGAAGGCGATCAATGCCATGATCGATGCGCTCGGGGCGCGCGAAGGAAGCGGGCGCGACGATGCTGATTCCGGAGCGTGCGGGCACGGGAGGCAGACTGATGAGCGGCTTTGGATTTGGCTGCGGGTTCATGCGAACCATGCCTCTCCGCGGGCGATGAGTGAAGCTGGGCCGGTGAGTTGAAGTTCTGTGCCGGGGCCGCTCCAGGCAATGGTTTGAGGGCCGCCGGGGGCAATCACACTAAGTGGCGAAATGCAGCCGTGGAAGGCGATGGCCGCAGTGGCAGAGGCCGATGTGCCGGTGCCCGACGAAGTGGTCGGACCGACTCCGCGCTCGAAGATGCGAATTTCAATTTGAGTCGGGCTGATGACGTGGACAAATTCAACGTTGGTCTGGTGGGGGAAATCGGGATGGGTGCAGATTTCGGTTCCGATTTTTTCCCACGCGTGGCCGGCGATAGCGAAGTCAGCGTTATCGACGACGATGACGAAATGGGGATTGCCGGTGGAGACTTCGATACCGGCGATTTGCATCGCCCTCCCACCCAGCTCTTTGGTCGGGAGGGTGACGGTGCGCGATGCGAACGAAGGCACGCCCATGCCGGTGGTTACTTCGACGGTGTAGCCGTCGGCGGTGCTGACGGCATTGATGTGGCAAGAGCGCAGGCCGGCGTCGGTTTCGATTTCGAACTCATCGCCGGGTTGGGCACCTAGTTTTTCGGCTATCCATGCGGCCACGCAGCGTGTGCCGTTGCCGCTGATTTCGGCGATGGAACCATCGGCATTGTGGAGGCGAATTCGTCCTGACTTAGGGCCTGTCCATTGAAAAAACTCGATGCCGTCGGCGCCGATGCCGGTGTTGCGCGAGCACAGATGGCGCGTGAGTCGGGGCCAGTCTTGTTCTGCAACTGCTTCTTGAGCCATGATCAAAAAGTCATTGCCGCAGGCGTGAGCTTTGGTAAAGGGAATCAATCTTCCTCCGGATCGCGGAAGGTGAAGAGCGCATTGATAGCAGGTTCAGCGAGCAGTTTTACGCGCAGAGTTTGATGTTGTTTCTTAGTAGCCGTTAAGGCGAAACTTACTCGCTGCAATTCGCCGATGGCATCGCGCTGGACGTCGGTGAGCCGTTCGCCGGCTTTGTCCATGGCGTCGAGGATGGATTGGAGCATTTGGGTCTGATCGCTTCCGCGTGCTTCGTAGACCATCGAGTAGCCTTTGAGGTTGGCGCGACGTTCAAGGAAACCGACGACCTCAAGGGCGAGGATCACGATGACTGCTGCCACGGCTGCCGCCGCGTAGAGTCCAGCACCGCAGGCCATGCCGATGGAGGCGACTACGAAGACGCTGGCGGCGCTGGTGAGCCCGCTGACACGGCTGCGATTGTGGATGATGAGGCCGGCGCCGAGGAAGCCGATGCCTTGTACGATGTTCGAAGCGACGCGGCCTTTGTCGGGGTTGCCATCACCGGCGAGCACAGCCGAGAGCAGGGTGAAAAAAGCGCTGCCCATGCAGATGAGTAAGTTTGTGCGGACGCCCGCAGCTTTGCGACTGATTTCGCGCTCAAGTCCGACGAGGCCGCCGAGCAGGCAAGCCATCAGCAAGCGACCGATTGCGCCATTGACGACAACCACCTGTTGCAGCCAACTGAAGTTGAACGGTTGCGCGAAATGTGCGAAGGCGACGGTCATTAAAGGGGGTCCTTGCCCGATGCTACCACTGAGCAGGAGGGCTTGTTGAGATGCCGAAAGTTCAAGGAGTGGGCGAGGTATCGGAGACGTAAATCGTGGCCGGCGGAAGATCCTTGGCTTGAAATCGTTGAATTGGGCTCAGGCCGCGGGGATGGGCGTGAACAGCCTGATCGACCTCATCGCCTTGGAAGGCAAGGATGATGGCGGCGTGATCAGCGGGCGCAGCTAATGCGGCTTGATAAATATCCTGATCGGTCTCATTGATGGTCTGGCGGAGAGGAATGCCGGAGAAGGCGACGAGCTGCGGATAGACCGATGTATTCATCAGGACGGCGGCGTTGGGACGGGTGGCGAGGAGCGTGCGCATGACGGGGGGAATCTCGATTTCGTAGGCGCGGCGGGATTCGATGTTTTTTACGCCTTCGACGTAGACGGGCGGCCACTCGTGGACCATGAGAGCCGCGTTGATGGCGATAAGGGCGAATAGGATTGTCGCTGCATAGCGCGTTAATGGCGGCTTGAACTGGTGCGCGGCGGTGAGGGCGAAATGAGCCAGGAGGCCGACGCCGAGCGCGAAGGCGGGCAGTAATTCAAGGCCGTAGCGGGTGTTGTACCAGGAGTGCGGCCACCAGACGGGAAGGAAAATCGGCACGGAACCATAGGCGACCGAATACGCGTAGAAGGGCATGGGGAGCCACAACCAGAGCGTCCATGCGAAGGCGCGGCGGCGTTCGATCACTGCTGCGAATGCGGTAGCGAAAAGGCTCAGGAGCAGCAGCGTGTTCTGCCATGCGGCTGCGGCTGCATCCGTTTCAGCGGCCTTGACGAAGAACAGCAGCGACACCCAGGGATTGTGCCAGCCGGGATGGGGCGGACCTCCGGGTGAGGCGGTGCGGAGTTCGATGGCTTTGGCGGAATAGGGTCCGCGTAGAAAATCGAGCCAGTCGCCGAAGATGAGTCCGTTATACGAAAACCAGATGATGGGAGCGGCGGCGATGATGAGGCCTGCTAGCCAGAAATGCGGCGTGCGTAATCTGTGGCGGCGCGCGAGAACGAAGCCGATTGAGAGAAATGCGAAGCAGGCCAAGACCCAGCCGTCGTAGCGCGTGAAGATAGCGGCGACCAATACGAGGGCGATTGAATAAAGATGGCGACCGGAAGAGTGGGGCGGAGTTGACTCTGCATCGAGACTTGCTCGCCACTCGACCATAAACACGGAGGCCCAGATCATTTCGCACAAGAAGAGGGGCTCGCTCATGGCGGTGGTTTGGATGTAGAGCAAGTTGGGATTGGTGACGAAGAAGGCCAGCATGACGGAGGCTGCGAGCGGGGAGAGCCAGTTGCGGGCGAGGCGATAAAGACCTGCGCAGGCGGCGAGCCAGGCCAGCGAGGACGCGAAGAAACCGGCGAGGCCGTTGGCCCACCACGAGAACACGGCGACAAAGGGAATGAGGAGGAGGTGGGGCAGGGGCAGCCATACCGAGCCTAATTCGGAGAGACCGGGGTGGCGCGAATCGATGACACGGCGCGCGATGTGGAGGTGGGCTACGGCGTCGCCATAGTTAAGCATCGCTCCGTGCTGCCAACTCCACAGGGCAGATGCGAGCGAAGCTGCGGCGCACGAGAGGAGCACCGCAGCCCACTCGCTGCGCCGGATAGGTCGATCAGTCAAGGTGAGTCAACTCGCGGAATAGACCGAAGCGCTCATCGATCTCAGCGCGGGAAAGCTGCTGCAGGCGTTCGGTGCCGAAGCGCTCGACGGCGAAAGAGCCCATGACGCTGCCGTAGAACATGGCACGACGGAAGGCGCCTGGAGTCAGTTCAGATTGTGAAGCGAGGTAGCCGAAGAAGCCGCCGGCAAAGCTGTCGCCGGCACCGGTGGGATCGACGACTTCTTCAAGAGGCAGGCCAGGGGCGCGGAAGGTCTTGGCTCCGATCCTGGTCGGCGAGGCGCCGTGGAAGGCGGTGGCGCCGTATTCGCCGTGTTTGACGACGAGCATGCGCGGACCCAATGCCAGCACGGCGCGCGCGGCCTGGAGGAGGTTGCTGTTGCCGGCGAGCATGCGTGCCTCGGTGTCGTTGATGAGGAGGATGTCGAGGCCCTTGAGAACTTGGAGCAGGGCGGGGCGATGATCCTTGATCCAGTAATTCATGGTGTCGCCGGCGACGAGGCGGGCTTGCGGCATAGCCTCGCGCACGCGGCGTTGGAGGACGGGATCGATGTTGGCGAGAAAGAGAAATTCCGAATCGCGGTAGGCGTCGGGAATCTTGGGCTCGAAGCTGCCGAATACATTGAGATCGGTAATTTTAGTCTTAGCTTCGTTGAGGTTGTCGAGGTAAGAGCCGGCCCAGAAGAAGCTCTTGCCGGGGGCGTGTTCAATGCCTTGGGTATCGATGCTGCGGGCGTTGAAGACGGCCTGCTCTGCGGGACCGAAATCTTCGCCAACGACGGCGATGACGCGGACGTCGGTGAAGTAACTGGCGGCGAGAGAGAAGTAAGTCGCCGCGCCACCCAAGCATCGGTCGCGCCGACCGGCGGGAGTTTCAATGGAGTCAAAGGCTACGCTACCAACAACAGTTATTGCCACTTATTCCTCACTTATGCGAAACGTTCTTGCTTGTTACGAAAGATGTTACAGATCCACTTAGTGCGGTGACTCCCAAGTACATTGAGAATACGCGAAAGAACAAAAGCAGATTCTTCACTCACCACCCCCAAACTGAAAAGCGTTTGGGGCCCCGTTCGTTCAGAATGACAGTGCCCTGGTTTGATGACAGTGCCTTGGTCTGCGAACTTTGGAAGCAGACCCTAGACTAAATACTTACCGAATAGAAGACTTAGTTTTTCTTTGGTGGCTGCGGGGATGGCGTCTTTCTGCGTCAGGATTGCATATTGGGCAGCAGTGGCGCAGGCGCAGGTACGCTCCGTGGGCATCTTGGCGACTGCTGCCTTGACGACTTTGCAGGCGTTGGCGGCGTTCTGGTGTAACACGGCGACGATCTGCTCGACGGTAACGGAGTCATGACCTTCGCGCCAGCAGTCGTAGTCGGTGACCATGGCGACGGTGGCGTAACAAATTTCAGCTTCGCGGGCTAACTTGGCTTCCTGGAGATTGGTCATGCCGATAACATCGGCGCCCCAACTGCGATAGAGATTGGACTCGGCCTTGGTGGAGAATTGCGGACCTTCCATACAGACATAAGTGCCGCCTAACTTGCCGACGACGCCCGACTCATGGCAGGCATCGGCGGCGGCCTTGGCTACAGTGGAGCAGACGGGATCGCCGAAAGCGACGTGGCCGACGATGCCCTCTCCAAAGAAGGTGGAGATGCGATGAAAAGTGCGATCGATGAATTGATCGGGCACAACGAAATCGGTGGGCTTGTGCTCCTCTTTGAGCGAGCCGACGGCGGAGACGGAAAGGATGCGCGAGACGCCGAGTTTTTTGAAGGCGTAGATGTTGGCGCGGAAGTTGAGTTCGGAGGGGAGGATGCGATGACCGCGCCCATGCCGCGCGAGGAAGGCTACTTTGCGGCCCTCAAGCTCGCCCAAAACGAACGCGTCGGACGGGTCGCCGAAGGGGGTTTCAATGCGCTCTTCGTGAATGTTGGTGAAGCCTGGCATGGAATACAAACCGCTGCCGCCGATGATGCCGATCTCTGCCTGCGCCAATTGCTGCTCCTGGCGCGAGCCGTTTATGGGCGCGCGCGTGTTGTTTGGCAAACATTTCAGTATAACGGCAGGGGCAGGCGGCTGGGGTGAGCGGGTTCCTTCTATGGGAAACGCCTATTGATAAGAAACAAGATTGCAAATTTAAGAAAAGCATTCTGATTGAGTTCTGTGGTATCCCACCCATCGAGCAAAAAACGCTCGATGGATGGGGCACCCGGCCTTCTTCCTTATCGAAGGGAACCCGGCGCGTGGGAGTCTGAAGTGCGGCGAACAACAACTCCAGATTCTTCGTTCACCACCCCCGAACTGAAAAACGTTCGGGGCCCCGTTCAATCAGAATGACACAGCCAAGTATGGGGTGGATTTCAGACTCAGGGCACGGGTTAGAGGTGGAACAGGTGGTCGGCGCCGTAGACGAGGCCGAGGGTGATGAGGGCGATGAAGATTTCGCCGATGGCGCCGACGGCGAAGGGGCGCCAGCCTTGCTTGCCGAGCTCGCGAAAACTGGTGCGGAGGCCGACGCCGGCGAAGGTGAGCAGGAAGGCCCAGCGCGAGAGGTTGGCGAGGCTGGTGAGTTGGGGCTTGGTGAAAAAGCCCAGGGTCGCGAGGAGGGAGATGAGCAGGAATCCGAGGACGAATTTGGGGAATTTGCGCCAGAGAAATTCAGCCTTGTTGCCGACTGCCTTGGCTTCTCCGCGCGAGGACCAGTAGATGGCGTAACCGAGGACGATGAAGCCGATGAGGGCGTTGCGCGAGGTCTTGGCGAGGACGGCGACTTTGCCTGCGGCATCGGAGTAGAGGGCTCCGGCGGCGGTGGCTTCAGCAGTGTTGTCGACGGCGAGACCGGCCCAGAGGCCATAGGCCTTGTCGCTGAGGTGGAGCGAGTGGCCGATGAGGGGGAAGGTGAAAAGCGAGATGGCGCCGAGGGCGAGGATGGCGGCGATGGCGTAGGAGGCGTCTTCATCGTCGGCTTCAATGGCGGGCTTGGCGGCGATGATGGCGGAGACACCGCAGATGGAGGAGCCGACGGCGAGCAGTGAGGTGAGCTTGGGTTTGAGTTTAAAGGAGCGGCCTAAGAGGTGCATGAACGTTAGCGACAAGGTGAGGGCGACGGCGACGAGGAGCAGGGAAATGCCGCCGAGGTGGAGAATGTCGCCGAGGAGAAAACGCGAGCCGAGCAGAACGATTCCTGCTTTGAGCCAGAACTCGTAGGTGGCTACTCCGGCTTGGAAGATGCGGGGGACGCCGACGGTATTCGCGATGACGAGGCCGATCACGATGGCCCAGAGAACGTATTCGATGTTGGGAAAGGTGATGTGGTGGGACTTGGTGTAGAGGGCGATGGATTGCTCGATGAATTTGCCGGCGTAACCCACGGCGGCGAGCAGGAGCAGGCCGGGGATGAGGGCGACGATTCGACGCGCGAGAGGGGGAGTCTCAGCGAGTGTGGCGGAGTGAGTCGAGTTTGCGGCGGTGGCCATAACGATCTCCTTACAAGTGCAGTGACCATGAGAATTTGTGCTTTCCCACCCATTTCCGCAAAAAGCGCGGAATTGGATGGGGTACCCAGATGGTATTAAGCTGCCGGATCTACCACTTGATGGGTGGGATCAGGTTGAAGCGAATGAGCAGGGCGGCGATGAGGGCGAGCGCGACGGCGTACACGTCGAGCGAGAGACCGCGGCGAGGTGCGGTGGCTTGAGGCATTTGGGATCTCCGTGGAGTTAGAAATTTAGGCTGAGGCTTGGACGCCTTCTGCTGCGAGTGAAATGGCGGCAGCGGAGTTGCCCACGGCCCATCCGGCGATAAGCAGGCTGGGCGCTTCAGTAGGCGCGGCGTCGCCGAGATCGGCGAGCGTGGTACATCGGACCTGCTGGTCGGGCTGGGCGGCGCGGGAGATGATGGCGCAGGGGAAGCCGGGAGGAAGGCCCTCGGCGAGCCACTCGGCGGCTAACATGCGGAGATCGCGGCCGGGCATATAGACGATGCGGGTCGTGTCTTCACGCTGCGGCAGCGATGACTCATGGTGCGACTGGGCGTGATGGCCGGTGGAGAAGACGACGTTGGATGCGGAGTTGCGGTCGGTGAGCGAGCAGGGAATGGCAGCGGCGGCGGCGAAGGCGGCGGTGATGCCGGGCACGACTTCGAAGGGAATATTGGCGGCGGTGAGCGCGGAGATTTCTTCAGCGGCACGGCCAAAGACGAGGGGATCGCCGCTCTTGAGACGGACTACGGAAAGATCGGCGCGGGCGTAGTCGATCATCAGCGTGTTGATCTCGTCTTGCGAGATGTTTTTATGGCCGCAGCGCTTGCCGACGTTGATGATTTCAGCATGTGGGGCTAGATCGAGAATTGACTGCGGAACCAAGTCGTCGTGGAGGATGATGGCCGCAGACTGGATGAGGCGCAGGGCTTTGACGGTGAGGAGATCGGGGTCTCCGGGACCGGCTCCGACGAGATAGACTTTGCCGTTTTGGGGCGCGGAGTTTTTGCCGAGGGGCGCGAGGGCGAGTTGGCGCGTGGGACAGGAAGCGGACTCGCATAGCTGGCGTTGCGCGAGTTGATGGAGCAGGGATTTTCGCTCTTCGCCGCGCGGATGAATGGAGAGAACCTGACGACGAAGCTGGCCGAGATTGTGAAGCCAGGGACCGAGGTCGTGGGGTAGTTGCGCATCGATTTCGCGGCGCAGATTCTGGGCGACGGAGGGACTTTCGCCGGCGGTGGAGATGGCGATTTGTAACTCGCCGCGACTGACAACGGAGCCGAAAAAAAAGTCGCAGTGGGGAATGTCGTCAACGCTGTTCGAGAGGATGCCGCGGGCGATGGCTTCGCGATAGACGAGCGCATTGACCTGTGGCGCATCGGTGGCGGCGATGACGATGAAGTTGCCGTCGAGGTCGGTGGTTTCGAAGGGTCGCTGGACCCATTCGAGTTTTCCTTCGGCGGCGAGATGTTGGATTTCTGGCTTGGCTTCCGGGGCGATTACGCGCAGACGCAGGCCGGTTTTGAGCAGGCCGCCGATCTTCTCGAGCGCGACAGAGCCCGCGCCTACCAGGAGGCCGGGACGTCCGTCGAGTTTGAGAAAGATGGGTAGCAGGGACATGTGGTCCTTGTTGAGAAGGCTCGAATTGATTAGGCCGAATTGGTGTTTGGTTTCCCACCCATTCCCGCAAAAGCGCGGGAATGGATGGGGCACCCAGCTTGAATGCGACGTTCAGTTTGTGACTTTCCCAAGTCTGAAAATCCAGACCTGGGGCACCCAGTTCATGGTTCGAGTTAGTCGGCGGCTCCTTATTCTGAGGCTCCGTGGGGCACGCGGCCGGTGGGCAAATCGCGCTCGACGGCGGCTAGCACTTCGCCGGCGAGATAGGCGCGTAACTGGTCGTTGGTGTGGCGCTGGAACCAGGCGCGTAGATTTTCTTCAGACTCACGCGAGCCGAGATATTCACGCAAGAGGCGTTCGATGGCGTCGGGCACGAGCACTGCGGGGCTGCGATAGCCGACGGGGCGCGCGATGGCGGCGTGCTGGCCGACGGACCCGCCGAGGCAGAAGTAATAGGCGTCAGTAAGCTGGCCGTCGTGCTTGATCTTTTTGCCTTCGATGCCGATGTCGGCGATCCAATGCTGGCCGCAGCTATTGGGGCAGCCGGTTACATGGAGGCGGAGTTGCTGGTCGAATTGGGGGACGCGCTCTTCGAGCTCTTCAACGAGCCAGCGGGTGAAACCCTTGGTCTCAGTGATGGCGAGCTTGCAGAATTCAGTGCCGGTGCAGGCGACGGCGCCGCGCCAGAAGGATGAGCCTTCGACGTGCAGGCCGATCTGGCCGAGTTCGCGAGCGATTTCGGCTGTTTTTTGATTGGGAATGTCGATGAAGATGAGATTTTGCGAGACGGTAGCGCGCAAGGCTCCGCTGCCAAAGCGTTCGGCGAGATCGGCAGCGGCTTCAAGTTGTTCGCCGGTCAGACGGCCGCGCAGAACGGAGGCGCCCACATAACTGAGGCCGGGCTGACGCTGGGGATGGATGCCGGCGTGGTCGCGAAAGACATCGTTGGGAACCTGCTCGGGGACTGCGGGTGCGAGGGTGAAGTCGAGGCGCGATTGGAGTTCAGCGAGAAAGCTGTCGGCGGTCCATCCTTCTTTCATGAAGAGATATTTGAGCCGGGCGCGATCGCGGCTTTCGCGAAGACCTTGCTGATCGCGGAAGATTTCTGCAACGGCGCGGGCGACGCGTACAGCTTGATCGGGAAGGATGAAGGCATTGAGACGGACGGCGAGATGTGGTTCGTTGGAGAGGCCGCCGCCGACGCGCAGCGAGAAGCCGACCTGGCCATCGTCACGCTTCGCAGGGGTGAGACCGATGTCGTTGATCTCGGGATAAGAGCACCAGGAAGGGCAGCCTGTGGCGGAGACTTTGAACTTGCGAGGCAGGTTATAGAACTCGGGATTGGCGGTGAGTTCGTGGGCGATGGAGACGGCGATGGGCGAGGCGTCGAGGACTTCATCAGCAGCGATTCCGGCGAGCGGGCAGCCGGTGACGTTGCGATTTACGTCGCCGCAAGCGCCCTTGGGAGAGAGACCGATGGCATCGAGCGCGTCGACAACTTCGGGCAGCGACTCAATGGTGAGCCAGTGAAGCTGAATGTTCTGGCGAACGGTGATGTCGGCGAGATTGCGGGCGTATTTGCGGGTGATGGCGCCGATGGCGCGAAGCTGGGTTGAGGAAAGGATGCCGTTGGGAATGCCGATGCGCATCATGAAATAGTCGGTCGTGACGCCCTCTCCGCCCTTGCCGCCGGTCACGCCTGCTCCATCACCCTGGGTGTAGATGCCCCACCATTTGAAGTAGAGCGAGGCCCACTCGGGGACGACGCTGGAACGGCCTTCGCGAGCAAAGGCGCGTACCTCGTCGAACGCTTCCCAAGGATTTTTGGCGAGCTTGAGTCGCTCGGCGCGTTGGGCTTTGGTTTCTTTTTCAGGAGCGGCTTGAGTCATTTTTCCTCGACATTTTTATCGTGCGGACGTTGGCATACAAAAAAGCAAAACGCCCACGACAGCTAAGGCTGCATCGCGGGCGTCGGAAACCTTGGAGCGAGAACTAATCTTTTTGACAGGTCACCTGTGCGCGCGATCGTGACTACAGCAGCGACAACAGGAGAAACCTTGCATACGCAGATGATAGGTGCAGGCCTCAAGAAAATGCAAACCCGGTCACGAAATGGGCGGGCGGGCAGATTTCCTCTGAGCTGCAGTTGATTGAAAACAAAGAATAAGCGGGATTTCGGCGGGATGGGCTTTGACAAAGGGGCAAATTCGCGCGAAGATTAGCGAAGAAAAGGCGAAAGTAGGATCCTCCGCCATGTCTGCCGCAGCTACCTTACGACTCCAAATCGAACGCGCTCTTGAGAACCGATTTCCGGCGGCGCTGACTCCTACGCCGCGAACTATTCGCGAGGTGGCGGCGACGGGCATTACCGAGGTCGACCGGTTGCTGGAAGGAGGGCTGCCGGTGGGGGCGATCAGCGAGATCACGGGACTGGCGTCGTCGGGAAGGACGAGTTTGGCTCTGGCATTTGTGGCGCAGCGAACGGGGGAAGAGCGGGTGTGCGCGTGGGTGGATGCACATGATGCACTCGATCCTGAATCGGCCGCGGCCAATGGCGTGAATCTGCGGCGACTGCTTTGGGTGCGGTGCGGCGATCGCGTGTTGAGGGAGAGTGCGACGACGGGCGAGAAATTTTCGCGGGCGGCGGCGAGGCAGACTACCAAGCCGTGGACGCGACTGGACCAGGCGATGCGCGCGACTGACCTGCTGTTGCAGGCGGGAGGATTTGCGGCCATAGTGCTTGACGTCGGCGATACAGCGGCCGAGGATGGCAGGCGCATTCCGCTGGCGACGTGGTTTCGGTATCGGCAGGCGGCGGATCGTGCACGCTGCAGTTTGCTGGTGCTGGGCAAGGCGGCGTATGCGCAATCGAGCGCGGCTGTGGCACTCCAGTGCGCGCCGCTCAAGGCGATGGAGGCGGGCGGCACGGTGTTGTGTGGATTTAGATATGAGGTGCGGCAAGGGCGGCAACGATTTACGCCGATTGCGATGAATACGCGCAAACCCCCGGCTTCGACATGGTCTGCGAATGGTGCGTGGGACACGGAGAAACGCGCATGAGTAGCGAAACCACGACAAGCACATTGTATGCATGCGTGCATGCGGCGGAGTTTCCGGCGCAGGCTTTGTTGCGATTGCGACCGGATTTGCAGGCGGAGAGCGTGGTGGTGTTGGAAGGGCGAGCGCCGCAGGAATTTGTATGCGCCATGAATCGTCATGCGCATCGTAAGGGCGCGGCGCACGGCATGACGCGGCTCGATGTGGAAGGGCTTGGCGGCGTGCGGACGATGGCGCGATCAGTAGAGAGCGAGGTTGCGGCGAGCGCTGTGCTGATGGAATGCGCGGCTCGATTTTCTCCGCGGATTGAGGATGCGAGTGAGGGAACCGCGTGCACATTTGTGCTGGACATTACAGGTACGGAGCGGTTGTTTGGGCCGCCGACGCAATTGGCGGAGCGACTGCGCGCGGCGCTGGTGACGGTGGGCTTTCGCGTGTCAGTCGCCGTAAGCGCTAACTATGATGCGGCGCGCATGAAGGCGGCCTCATCGCATGGAATTTCTGTGATTCGCGAAGGTGAGGAATCGCGTGCGCTGGAGAAGCTGCCCATCGCTGCGCTGGGGCTGGCTGATGAGCATCGAGAGATTTTTACGACGTGGGCAATACGCACGCTTGGCGAGCTAGCGGCGTTGCCGGAGGTTGAGTTGATTGTGCGGCTAGGGCAGGAGGCACAGATCATGCGGCAGCGCGCATGTGGCGCGTCGGCACACATGTTTGAGCCTATCGAAGCGGAGTTTTCGCTGAAGGAATTTTGCGAATTCGAGACTCAGGTGGAGGAGGTGGAATCGTTGCTGTTTATGGGCGCGCGAATGATCGATTCGCTGGTGGCGCGGGCTGGGGATCGGGCACTTTCGCTGGCATTGATCACGGCGCGGATGAAGCTTGAAGGAGGCGGTGTACACGAGTGTGTGTTGCGGCCGGCGGTGCCGTCTGCCGATCGCAAATTTTTGTTGAAGTTGTTGCAACTGGAAATTGCGGCGCATCCGCCGCAGGCCGCGGCAGTGGCATTGGAACTTGCGGCGGAAGCAGGCTTGTCGAGCACGATGCAACTCGGGCTGTTTGCGCCACAGATGCCTGAGCCCTCGCGGCTGGATGTGACACTGGCGCGGCTGAGGGCGATTGTCGGTGAAGGTCGCGTAGGCTCGCCGGCACTTGAGGATTCGCATCGCGCGGGCAGCTTTCGCATGGAGAAGTTTGTGCCTGGAGGCAAGATGACCGCAAATCAAGCGGAGGGATCGCGCATGGCTTTGCGGCGCATGCGGCCGCCTGTGCCTGTGCGCGTTGCAATGGCGGCGATGAAGCCGGCGACTTTTCGCGAGGGAGAAAACAATTTCGAAGTGACAGCGGCTTATGGTCCATGGCGAAGCAGCGGGTGCTGGTGGTCCGCAAACATGTGGGATGTGGAGGAATGGGATGTGCTGGCCATGAGCGGCAACAACGGGGCGATTGCATGTTTGTTAGTGTGTGATGGCGCGCGCAAGGAGTGGCGGCTGGAGGCGTTTTTTGATTAATGGCCACTGCACATGGAACGAATAGTGGCGCCGAGTATATTGAGTTGCACGCGGCGAGCGCATTCAGTTTTCTGGCGGGAGCATCGCTGCCTGAGGCGCTAATCGATCGCGCCTGCGAAATCGAAATGCCCGCGATGGCGTTGACCGATCGCAATGGCGTGTACGGGGTGGCGCGCTTTCATACTACGGCGAAGAAGATCGGTGTGAAAGCGCACATTGGATCTGAAATTGCGGTTTCTTCCTTTGGGAATCGACTTACACCGTCTGCCTGGTTGCCGCATCAGTTACCGGAGGAACCGCCGCGCATCGTTCTGCTGTGTGCATCGCAAATTGGTTATCAAAATCTTTGCCAACTTATCACGCGATTTAAAATGCGGGAGACAACGAAGGCTGAGGGTGCAGCAACGCTTGAAGACCTGGAAGAATTTTCTGCGGGGTTGATTTGCTTGACGGGCGGCGATGAGGGGCCGCTTGCCTCAGCACTTATGCAAAGCGGATTGCAGGAAACGGAAAAACGCTTAGAGAAGTTGGCAGGCATTTATGGCAGCGGCAATGTGTATGTAGAACTGCAGCGACATCAAGTGCGCGATGAAGAGTGTCGCAATCAAGCGCTGCTCGATCTTGCATCGAAACACAAGCTGGCGGTGATTGCTACGAATGGCGTTCGCTATGCAACGGAAAAGGATCGCGAGTTACTTGACGTATTCACGGCGATACGACATCGCACGACGCTTGATGAGGCAGGCAGGCTGTTAAGCGCGAATACGGCTCGCTCGCTGCGTACGGCGCAGGAGATGAGCAGGCTGTTCCGCGATCTTCCCGAGGCGATTGCCAATACCCGCATGGTGAGCGATCGGCTTCAATTCACATTGAACGATTTGGGGTATGAGTTTCCGCGTTATCCATTGCCGAACAGCGAGACGATGGACAGCTTTCTTGAGAAGCGCGTGGAGGAAGGCGTGCGCAAACGCTATGGTTCATCGGCCAAGCGACACTTACTAGACAAGGCTCGCGCACAGGTGCGGCATGAACTCACACTTATCGCCAAGTTAGGTTTTGCGGGATATTTTCTGATTGTCTGGGACATCATTCGGTATTGCCAGAGGCATGGATTTCTCGTGCAGGGGCGCGGCTCGGCTGCTAACTCCGCGGTTTGCTATGCACTTGAAATTACGGCTGTCGATCCTGTGGGTATGGAATTGCTATTTGAACGATTCCTCAATGAGAACCGCGGCGAGTGGCCCGACATCGATCTTGATTTGCCATCGGGGGATCATCGCGAACAGGTTATTCAGTACATTTATGAGCGCTACGGAGCGCTGGGCGCAGCGATGACTGCGAATGTAATCAGCTATCGCAGCCGATCTGCGGCGCGTGAAGTGGGTAAGGCGATGGGCTTTGAAGAAGAGCAGATTGCGCGGCTTTCGAGTCTTGTCGGTCATTGGGAATGGCGGGGCGCCAACGATACGATGGCCAACCATTTTGCGCAGGCCGGCTTCGATGTTCGCCATCCGCGTATAGCGCACTATCTCGATCTGTGCGAGCGCATGCAGGACCTGCCGCGGCATCTGGGCCAGCACTCGGGAGGCATGGTTATCTGTGCGGGAATGCTGAATCGTGTTGTGCCCATCGAGCGAGCATCGATGCCGGGACGCACGGTTGTGCAATGGGATAAAGAGGACTGTGCGGACCTTGGGTTAGTTAAGGTTGACTTACTCGGGCTGGGAATGATGGCTGTGCTCAAGGACTCCATTGAATTGATTACGCGCCACTATGGAAAGCATGTTGACCTTGCTGCTTTGCCGGAAGATGACACGGTGTATGCGACGCTGCGAAAGGCCGACACGGTGGGTATGTTCCAGGTAGAGAGCAGGGCGCAGATGGCATCTATTCCGCATAATGCTCCGACACGTTTCTACGATCTTGTGGTGCAGGTGGCGATTATTCGGCCGGGACCGATTGTGGGCAAGATGATGCATCCTTACATGCGGCGTAGGCAGGGTAAGGAAGCAGTCAGCTATCCGCATCCATTGCTTGAGACTGTACTGGAACGTACGTTGGGCGTGCCTCTATTTCAGGAACAGTTGCTACGCATGGCGATGGTCGTAGCAAGTTTTACGGGCGCGGAAGCGGAAGAACTGCGGCGAGCTGTAGGAATGCGGCGCTCGATGCAACGAATGAAGGACCTTGAGGTGAGGCTGCGTGAGGGCATGACACGTAACGGCATCGATGCGCAGGCACAGGACAATATTGTGCAGAGCGTCTCTTCGTTTGCAATGTATGGTTTTCCTGAGTCGCACGCTGCAAGCTTTGCACTGATCGCGTATGCGTCGGCGTATCTCAAGGTGCATTATCTGGCAGCCTTCACATGTGGCTTGCTCAACAATCAGCCTATGGGTTTCTATGCACCTGCTGTGCTCATCAAAGATGCGCAACGTCATGGGTTGCGTGTGCGGTCTATCGACGTGCAGCGATCCGAATGGCAGTGCACGTTGGAGAAGGAACCAGATGGGGCGCTTTCGCTGCGCATTGGCCTGAATTACGCAAAGGGTTTGCGGCAATCTTCAGCAGAAATGCTTGTTCTCGCGCGAAGTGAGGGCGGTTTATTTCAATCCGTTGATGATTTAGCGCGGCGTATTCCTGTTTTAAATCGCAAGGAACTGGTGGCATTGGCGAGCATAGGAGCATTGAATCCACTGAGTGAGGTAGAACATCGACGCGATGCGCTGTGGCAAGTAGAAAGAGCCGGTCGGAAGGTCGGTCCACTGTTGGTGGGCACGGCAAACGAGCGTGTCGAAGGCCGCATGCCATTGACGCAGATGACTACCGATGAGCGCCTGATTGCGGACTATGCCGGAATGGGCTTGACTACAGGCCCTCATCCAATTGCATATCATCGCGTGGCGTTTCGTGACATGGGAATTGTCTCAGCGGAGGAGCTTACAAAATGCGGCAACAACCAGTTGGTGCACGTGGCAGGCTGTGTTATTGCGCGTCAACGACCGGGGACTGCAAAGGGTTTCGTCTTTCTTTCACTGGAAGATGAAACGGGGATTGCCAATATTATTCTCACTCCAGGCATGTTTGAGCAGAATCGAGTTGTGGTTACGCGCAGTCGGTTCCTGAGTATAGAAGGTGCGCTCCAACATCAGGATGGCGTAATTCACGTGAAGGCGCAACGTATATCTACAATTGACATCACGACGGCGGACATACGTTCTCATGATTTCCATTGAATGCATCATCAATACCGTCACTGAATGGGCTAATACCTCGTGGGTCGGCTAGCTGCCGGGGCTCGCAATCACGGCAGATGTCAGAAGGTTCTTTCTAACCAAAACCGCACCTGAAGAGGTTCGACGGGGTGGAAAACATCGGTGAATGCGGACGTGGCGGTTGGCATGATTCGGGAAGTGTAGGCGTAGTCAATGTCGTGATCGCGACGATTAAGCAAATTCAATAATTCGGCCGAAACGCACCATTTCCTGCTAATTCGATAACTGACCTCGCCGTTGAGCAACGCCGTCGCCTGTGAGCGATAGATCCGGTCGGACGTCAAATCGCGCGGGCCAAAATAGCGCAGGCGCAAGCTGGTTGAAAAGCCTTCGTAATCGTGCATCGTGATGCCTGAGGAGATGACCAGACCAACAGCTTCGGGCACACGTTTGCCCCCCGGACTGTTCGGCGAAGCATCCACTTTATCGATCGTTGTAAACAGGGCTCTCGAGTTCGCGAGGTCAAAATCAACAGCCAGATGTTCGAGTGGCGTGAAGTAGTTTCCCCATTCGACGCCGTAGCGGTTACTCGGCTGTGCCGAAGCAATCGTACTTCCGGTGTCGCCATCCTGTTGCAGTTCGGAAGCACTGCGGAGATACCAGAGGGATAGGGTGCTTTGCAGATGCGAGACGCCTCCTGTGCGCATACCGATTTCCCCGCCTTTGGTTGGGACGAGACCGGGAATTCTCGAGACGGGCGTATCGGGGTAAGGATTGTCCGCCGAAATCGGTTGCACAGTTTGTGTTGCGCCGCGCCCGTCGTTACTGTGAAAACTGAAACCGCCCTGTGCATAGAACTCAGTATTGGACCACGGGCCAAGAATCAAACTGAACTTTGGACTGGGCAAAAGTTTGCTGGCTGTGCGGGTATTGGCCGGCGTAACCAAACTCGTGACGTCAAAGTAGTCAAGGTCGCCGCGCAGTGCTGCGACAGAGCGAAATCTTTCCGTCCACTGGATTTTGTTTTCCACGTAGACACCGGGCTGCGTATCCGTAAAGCGGTCTGCTTCTGTGGTCGCCGGCAACGTGGTCCCGGTGAAGGAATCAGTTTTGTCCACGCGCACGCGATCCTTCGCCTGATAAAGACCATTGTGGATCCAATCGTTGCGAACCTGGACGCCGAACATGTTTTCCACTTTGCGACCAAACCATTGGCTGAGAAACGTGTGGCGTGCGTCCAACCCAGCCACCCAGCGTCTGTCCTTCTGTTCGAACTGGTCGCCCCGATTGGGGTCCGTCAGGAAATAAGTGAAATCAGAGAATAAATCAAGATCGTAATAAAACCCGTAGGCTACGATTTTAGACGCAGAATTTGCGCCTTGGCGATGCCATTCAGCCTGCATACTGAAACGCTGTGAATGGCCACCGTCAGTAGGGTTTAGCGTACCGAAGAAGCCAACGAGAGGCGCAGCGTTGTTGGGGATTTGATCGCTCGAGTTCCATCTACCATGGTAACCGCGGGCCGTGACGCTGACACCGTTATCGTCTCCTCCCTGGGTGTAGGTAACAAGGCCATTGAACTTGTAATAATTATCCGGATGCGCCCACGGACCGTCATCGTGATACAACTCTCCGCCGTACATGAAACTGCCTAATCCAAGCTTTTGGGATGCGCCGAAAATGGCCCGCCCATAGCCATACATGCCGCCTTCCAACTTGAAGAAGTTCTGTGGTAGCGTCTTGAAATATTCCACGTGGGCGGATCCAGCGGAGCCATAGTTGCCGATATCAGAGTAATAAGGGCCTTTTTCGTAATTGATCCGCTTCACAAACTCCGGTATGACGGTGTTCATGTCCGAGTATCCCTCGCCGTGCGCGTGCGACGGCAGGTTAAGCGGCATGTCGTCGATGAAAATAGCAAAATCTGTGCCGTGGTCGAGATTGAAGCCGCGAAGAAAGTATTGGTTGGCCTTGCCACCGCCAGCGTGTTGAGTGATGATGACGCCGGGAACCGTCTCTAATACTTCTCCCGAGCGAAGAATAGGACGATCTTGAATTTCCTTTGCGCCCACCGTTCCCTGGGTGCCGGAATCGGCAATTCCGATGAGGTCATCCTGCCGCCCATGCACGCTTATGGTTGTGCTTACGGTGCCCACCGCCAGAGAGATACGGAGCTTGGCCTGTGCCTCAGTGGCTCCGACGGTAACGGGAATTTCTTTGGTTTCAAAGCCGGGATTAGATGCCACGAGTCGATAATTGCCAGCCGCGAGACCGGAAATAATGAAGGTACCATTCGTATCCGACTGTACGGTGTTTTGTACAATACCGTTTGTGCTTCGAACCTGCACGGTAGCCCCGGCAATTACCGCCCCAGACGTGTCCACAATGGTTCCTGATAGTGGAGGTGGATAGGCCTTATCGCCGGTGGTGACAGGCGTTCCGTCTTGCGCAGCGATCAAGAGTTTAGCAAGCTTAATCGTCTTTGCAGCCGAAGTGGTTGTCACTTGAACCGTTGTTCCAGGTGCAGATTTCATTTGCACAATGGTCGGCTGTCCGCTGACGTTGCCAGTGTTCGCCGCTTGCGCGGTGGGCGCGCAGGAAACCACTATCAAGATCAGGGCCGCGAACGAAGACTTCAAAGATCTCCTCGAGTTACGGATGTTGCACTGACTGTTCTTGGATCTGATTCAACACAGCCGGTGCTCCGGTTGGGAAGCAGCTCAGTATTACGAATGTTTGAATCGTGTTACGCTTTGCCAAGCCGATTCCTCCTTCAGAGAAGGCCAAACATCTCAGTGTTTGTGAGTGTGAGGTTTTCCGTTTGTGTGATAATGCCGCGGCTCGGGCTGCGAAACAGTCATGACAAGCCGCCCATGCTGCACCCCTTTCAAGCCGATGAGGCGCCCGGCAAATTTTTCCACTAGTCCAGATTTGCCATGGACAATGAGGACCTCCAGGCATGAAAGATGGTCGAGATGTGCGTGACTGGTCGAGACCACGAGTTCGTGACTCGCATGCTGAATTTCGGTCAGTTTCTCCGTCACTCCGTGGGAGTGATGGTCGTAGATGAGTGTCACCGTGCCGACTACCGTAGAGTTGGAATTTGACGTTCGCTCTGCGACCAAGCGATCGCGAATCAGATCACGAAAGGCCTCGGATCGGTTGGTATAGCCCAGCCGGGAGATGAAATCATCGAAGCGTTCGAGGAGATCGGAATCGAGTGCAATCCCGATTCTGCTAAGAACACCCATAGTCACCTCCAGGGAGCCAACAGTCACTTGCCGAAAATGGAAAATAGCACGATTACGCGATTCGTGACACGACTCTCCATTAGTAATACAAATTCAGAAGTGTTTTTATGATGGTTGTCACAGATGGGTGTTCGGGAACGTCAGGGCTGGGCCGCCTGTGATCGTTCAGCGTATCTGAGTCGAAGCCAGCTTTTACCCTCCGGGGCTGCTAGCTGCCGTGCTCTGGCCTGTCGTTGCGTATTGCTATCGCGCGGCATTCGACGGGGCGGAAAAACGGAGCGGATCTGCCTTCATTACCAAAGGTCTTGCAAACTTGTCCCGAATTGGCCACTATCGCCCGCAACGGGCAGAACAATGCAGAAGCCACCTAAGACCTCTCAATCTAAGAGCTTAAGAATTCGCGATCAGCTCTGGGGGATTGATTTTCAACGTTGCTGAGGGCGCCTGTTGCTAAAGGGGTCGGACGGAGTCTTCATGTTTTTTAGCACTTCACGATTCTCAAACCTAAAGCTCAGAGCTAAATCGCCGACAAGATAAGTAACTGCAATCGCGGTGAAATTCTAAGAGAATTCATTACCTTCGTTAGCCCGCTAATCAAACGTACAGCTTCGAAGATTAGCAGCCGCGTTTGATGCGACGAATAAGCCGGGCTCTGCAAGTTAGTGATGGAGACAATAATGACGAGGCAAGTGATTGGTAGATTCGGTGTCGGAGGAGTGCTGGCGGCCCTTGCACTTTCAACGGCTCTGCAGGCGCAGGACTTTAAGCTGTTTAATCGCACAGTTCAGGTGCACGGATTCGCAACCGAAGGTTACTTGCATTCCAGTTCCAACAATTACCTGACCATGCCTACCAGCGGGTCAGGTAGTTTTGCGATGACAGATTTCGGCGTCAACGCATCGACCGAACTGGGTGACAAAGTGCATGTTGGAGCACAATTCTACGATCGCAATATTGGCGCACTTGGTAACTGGCACCCCACGCTCGACTGGGCGGTTATCGACTACAAGTACAAGAGCTGGCTGGAATTTCGCGGCGGCCAAGCCAAGACCACCCTGGGGTTGTTCAATGACACCCAGGACCTTGAATTCATTTACACATGGGCGCTTCTTCCCCAGGCTGTTTATCCGGTCGATCTGCGTGGTGAAAACATTGCGCACATCGGTGGAGACGTGCTGGGGCGCGTGAGAGTCAAGAAGTTGGGTAGCGTGGCCTATACCGCGTACGGCGGCAAGCAGCCCAGCGATATGCAGGGCGGCTTCGTCTATGGCATCAACAGTCCTCCGACCGTCCCCGTTGTCAAAGGCCACACAACTCATCTCGCCTCTTATGGCGGCACCAGCTTCGGTGGCGATCTCCGCTGGCAAACGCCGGTCAAAGGGCTCCTGGTCGGTTCCTCCTTCATCGCCAAGGATCTCACCACGACTGGAACCAACTATTACTGGAACACCCAACTGGCCGTCGTTCCATCGCCTTACGCCAAATACACCAAGGCGGACCATACCACCGGTTTCTACTCCGAATATACATTCCGCAACTTCCGCTTCGACGGGGAGTATCGGCGTCAGCAAAGAGAAACAAGCACTATTCAATCCAAATTTTCTTGCGTGGCCAAGACCGGGGTATGCACGTATGCGTCCCCATCGAGCAGCGCAAGCAGCTATGACTATCGCTACGGTTACGTGGCGGCTTCGTATCGATTCACAAAGTGGTTTGAGGCCGGCGCTTATAACTCGCGGTATATCGCAGCGGCGGGCACGAACTGGGACTTGCCGACTAACCACATCTATGACCAGACAATTGCGGCGAAATTCGATATCGACAGGTTTGTCGATCTAAAGGTGGAAGGGCATTTCATCGACGGCAACGGTGGCGCAAAAGTTGACCGCGGCTTTTACCCTGATGACAATGCCAAGGGCTACGCCAACGTAACGGACCTGCTCGTGGTCCGGACCGGCTTCCACTTTTAATCGATTGGAAAGAGACTAAGGAGACCATGATGTTAGACGTACGAATGAATCGCATTGCAAATAATCTGAAGTTCCTGCTGATTGCGGTTGCGTTGGCTTTCGTTGTTCCTCAATGTGCGGTTGCGGCCGACGTTAAGGTGATAGCCAATTCAAGCGTGACGGCAACCTCGGTATCTGCTGGCGACATCAAGGATGTGTTTCTGCTTGATAAGGATTCGCTTGGTGGCAGTCACGTCGAGCCGGTGTTGACAAAGGGAGGACCGGCGCACGAGGCCTTTCTCAAGGACTACATCGGAAGAAACGATTCTGCGCTGCAGGCCTTCTATCGCAGCTTGGTTTTTACCGGTAAAGCGTCGATGCCGAAGATGCTGGCCTCGGATGCTGAAGTCGTGGCGTACGTTGCCAAGACCAAGGGGGCCATCGGTTACGTTGGCAGCGGCGCCAGTACTGACGGCGTGAAAACACTACTGGTCAAGTAAATATCAAACGAGTTGCGCATCCGTAAGTGGGTGCGCAACTCTCGACGTGGCCCGCCGTAGCGGCCAAACTCTGAAGTCAGAGCAAACCATGTGCTCTGTTTATAAGGTGACGGAATGTTCGGAAGCATGAAGATCAAAACGAGAATCCTGAGTATCATGGCCGTGATGGCCGGCGGCTACCTGTTGCTGCTGGCGATGGTTCAGATTTCTGCTACGGCTACCCATAGCCGCATGTCGCAAATCTCTACCTCTTTGTTTCCCGCTGCAATCAAGATGCAGGATGCCGAAGCCTCCTTCGAGCGGATGAAGAAGCATTATGGCGATGCCGTGGTGCTGCAGGATGCTAAGTCATTGACAGGCGCGGGAGCGGACGCAGAAGCCACCGGCGCTGCCCTTGATTCGGTGAAGGCTGCACTTAAAAGTGCTCCGGAGCTGAACAAGCAGGCTGACGATCTGCTCACTCAGTTTGCCTCGCTCCGATCGCGCGACCACGATGTGTATGCCGCTATCCTTGGTGCGACCGGCGGTCCGACCGACGAAATGATGACCCAGGTTGGAGCGCTGGGAAAGGATAACAAGGCGTTGAGCGATGCCATGGCCTCATTCGACAAGGCCATCTCCGCCAGCTTCCAAAAACAACTGGATACGGTCGATGCTTACTCGGTGCGAAGCCAGATTACAGGCCTGGTCATGCTGATATTTGTCGTTGTCATTTGCGCAACGGCCTGGTGGGTGATTCAGTCCAAGGTGGTTCGACCCTTGGCGTCGTTGGCGCATCGCCTGCAAGACATCGCGGAAGGTGATGGAGACCTCACGCGCCGTATTGAAGTGAACGGCCACAACGAAATCGATGAGGTCGGCATTTGGTTCAACGTATTCATCGAGCGTATCGAGGATATTGTCAGGCGCGTCGCAGAAAACGCCAACACCTTGGGCCAGGCCGCCACGGAACTGGCAGCGACCGCACGCGAGACCGCTGGACAAGCAGCGCAGCAACAGGAACAAGCCGGTCGGATTACCGCGACCATGGGCGAGATGTCTTCAGCCGTGCATGAGATCAGCCAAACGACGCAGAGTGCCGCTGTCGATGCGCGCAAGGCCGAGGAGAGTGCAATGGCCGGCGGCCAGACGGTTCAGTCTACCGTCGCGACCATCGGACAGTTGCTCAAGGCCAATCAAGATACTTCGGCCAAGATCGAGGAACTGGGACGGTCAAGCGATGCCATCGGCAAAATCATTAACGTGATCAACGAGATTGCCGGCCAGACTAACCTGCTGGCTCTGAATGCCTCGATTGAAGCCGCCCGTGCCGGTGAACATGGACGCGGATTTGCCGTGGTGGCGGGAGAAGTTCGCCGTCTGGCTGAACGAACCAGCAGCGCAACAAAAGAGATCGATGACACGGTGCGAGCCATCCAGCAGGGAACCGGTGAAGCTGTCGAGGCCATGCGTTCGAGCATGAGCTATGTGCAAAGCGGCGTGGACTCGGCCAACTCCGCCGGCGAGGCTTTGGCAAGCATCATCCACGGGTCGGAATCGATGCAGAAGATGGTCACGCAGATCGCTGCTGCGGCTACCGAGCAGTCCTACTCCGCACAATCTGTCACCAGCAACGTCAACGAGATTGCAGCCATTATCGAGAAGACGGCGGTCAGCTCACACCAATCGGTCGAAGCGTGCCAGCAATTGGCATTACTGGCCAACGAACTTACCGGGTTGGTCGGTTCATTCAAAGTTGGGCATGCACGTAGCGTGAGACATTCGTAGTCTTATAACAAGCCATGCTCTCGATAGCTTTGTACGGCGTCCGCTCCTGTTCATCTTGCAACAGGAGCGGATCGCCTTTCTTCACCGTTCGAGATAAATTCGTCCCCGAATCTTCCGAGTACGCTTCCTCTTCGCGGTTGTTTACTTTTTCTCTTCCGGCGCTTGAGCTCCAGGGAAAATCCCTTCAAGCGGTTCGCGGCGCTTTTGTTCCGCCTCAGGATTCGGCAGCGGCTTCCGCGGCATCATCTGATCGCGCTGGGCTGCGTTATATAAAAAGATCGCTTCCACTGTTGCAATCTGTTTCAGATCCGAAGGCTGCAATCTTTCCACCGTATCCTCATTCGAGTGGTGTGTGCGGCTCTCGTAGTCGAGAATGTCCTGGATGAACTGAAATCCCGGTATTCCGACTGCATCGAAGCTCAGATGGTCTGTGCCCCCCGTGTTCCGCATCGTAATCGTGCTTACGCCCAGGTCCTTCAGCGGCGCGATCCACTGCGCAAAAATCGGTGCCACCGCGGCATTTCCCTGCGTATAAACTCCCCGGATCTTTCCCGTGCCATTGTCCACATTGAAATATGCAGAAATGAGCTTTTGTTCAGGTTTCACTTCGAGCGGTCCAGCGGCCCGGCGCATAAACTCCGGTAGTGCGAGCTGGTCCGGCTCCGTCGAGAGTTTCGCCGAACCAAAATGCTGCGTCGCGTAGCCTTTCGATCCGAAAAGCCCCTGCTCCTCGCCCGTCCACAGAGCAATGCGAATCGTCCGCCGCGGCTTTACATCGAGCGCCTTCAAGATGCGCACGGCCTCCATGGCCACGATTGTGCCTGCGCCGTTATCGGTCGCACCTGTGCCGGCAATCCAGCTATCCAGGTGACCACCGACCATCACCACCTGCTCCTTCAACTTCGGATCGGTGCCAGGAATCTCGGCCACTGTATCGAAGCCATGCTCATGCTCGCCATTCACCTTGGTCTCAACATCGAGTTCCACACTCACCGGAACATGCGCCTGCGTCAGCCGATACAACCGCCCATAGCTTTCGATCGCGGCCACCACGACCGGTATCTTCACGCGCTTCTCAGCAACATAGGGAGTGCGGCCCAGCGTGGCCCCGTTATCGTCAAAAAATGTGCCGCCGGAGCCGCCGCCGTTCTTGCCGTCGCGACTCGGCTCAATTACCGCCGCAACCTTTTCATCCGTAAAGAACGCCGCCAGCTTGTCGATCAGCTTTTGCCGCTCCATATAAGTCTTCAGACGCGCCTGCATCTCCGGCGGAATCCCGCCCGCATTCGCACTCACAGGAAACTCGGCAATGTCCTCGAGTTCTTTCTCGGTGTAGCGCTCAAACAGCGCCTTGTCGACCGGCGGAACGTCCCGCATCGCTCCATACAGCACGACCTTGCCGCCAAGCTTACCCTTGTATTTATCAATATCCTTCTCGTCGTGAATATCCACGAAAATCACATCGCCCGTCACCGGCCCGGAGGTCGAAGGCGACCACGGTGTAGCCTGCACAATCAGCACCGCCGTATCCGGTGTGACCATGCGCGCCCATGTGTTCAACTGCTGCCAGCCCAAGCCAAATTCGCCCCAGTCTTCCAGGTGCGCATTCTCGAGCCCAATCTTGGTCAGCGTGTCTCGCGTCCATTCGTTGGCCTTCTTGGCGTTGGGCGAACCCGTTAGCCGCGGGCCGATACCGTCCATCAGCGCGCTGCCAAACTCCATCACGTGCGAGTGGTTTAGCCCCTCGTCGCGAATGCGCTGATACATGTTCAGATCGAGCGTTTCAGTAGCTGGTTGGACTTCAGCGTAGGGATCTGTCGCTGCAGTCGCTGTTACCGATTTGGGTTTTTCGGCCGCATAGAGAGCGACCGTTGCAGAAAGCAGAAGCGCAGAGAAAATGCGAAGGGAACTTGCGTGCATCTGGGTTGGCTCCGATAGGTTGGGGTATGAACTGCTGCTGAAATTGTAGGCGAACGCCCCAAGCCTGCACCGGAAAGTTACTCGCGCCTGTCCCTAATCACTCTTGCCGGAATGCTTATCAAGCCCCGCGGGCAGATCGAGTGCTACCAACGCGAACAATGTCTTGCCGTCTTTCGGATTTTCAAAACCCACAATATGCTGATGCCGTTTCGAGCCGGCCTTCAACTCAAGACTATCTTTGCTGGTGCCATAATCGCCGCGGTCAATCTTCACTTTGCCGCTATTGCCATCGTCGGAGCACGTCAACCCTTCTGTCGTCGCCGTCGGCGTCCCCACTGGCGAATTTCCCTGGCACGTGATCACGTCGCCATAGCGTCCCAGTGCTTTTTTGTAGAAAGCCGTAACCTGCTCCTTGTTATCCGTCGTCGCATAGGTCACTGCTCGCACGCGCAACTGCCATCCGCCAAACCCCAGGTGAACATCGGCGGACTTATGCTGGTCGTCGCCCTTCACCGATTGCGCGCCCGGATACACCGGCAGACCGAGATCCGACGCAGACACTTGATCGGTGTTTACATGCACTCCGCCGAAGGGCGTATCCACCTGCACCGTTTTGTCCTGCCCGTTTGAATCCTTGTCCACATGGATCCGGCAGCCCGTCAATCCCGCTGCCAACGCCAGGCCGGCCGTCACCAAACTCATCGTCTTACGCATCATCACCGTCGCCCTCTTCCCCTCTTATACGCCGCAGCCACCTCAAATGTTCCAGTCCGCGTGATCACCTTTGTACCACTTTCCTCAAACTCCCGTTGCGTTTCCATCACGACCTTCCCTGCCACTGTCCACCCGTCTCACCATTTTTCCGTCTTTTGAAAATCGTTTATAGTGGACGCCGTGACATTCGCGACGTTATTGGCCCGCTCTTCGTTGCTTGCCTCATGGTTTTTCGTGTTGGGTTGTCTCGGCGCCCAGTCCGTCACACCGCAACCTTCCACGCCGATCTCCATTCACGTTCACGCTGACCAACCCACCGGCCCCTACAAGCCCATCTGGAACTACTTCGGGGCCGACGAGCCCAACTACCTCTACGCGCCCAACGGCAAAAAACTGCTCAGCGAACTCGCCGCTCTCAGCCCCGTGCCCGTCTACTTTCGCCCTCATAACCTGTTCACCACCGGCAATGGCGAGGCTTCTCTCAAGTGGGGTTCGACCAACCTCTACACCGAACGCCCCGACGGCACGCCCAACTACGACTTCGCCATCACAGACCGCATCTTCGACTCCCTCGTTGCCGCCCACGTCCGACCCCTGGTTGAAATCGGCTTCATGCCCCAGGCCCTTTCGACGCATCCCCAGCCCTATCGCCACAGCTTCCCCAAAGGCGACATCTACACCGGCTGGTCTTACCCTCCGTCCGATGAAACCAAGTGGTCGAAGCTGGTGCTCGCCTATGCCGCGCACCTCCATCAGCGCTACGGCGAGCAAGTCGACACATGGCTTTGGGAAGTCTGGAATGAACCCGACATCGGCTACTGGCATGGAACGCCCGCCGAGTACGACCGCCTCTACGACCTGACCGCCGCTGCTATTCGGCAAGCATTGCCCCACGCCAAAATAGGAGGCCCTGAAGCCACCGGTGTCAGCGACCACTCCGAGCCATTTCTGCGTCAATTTCTCGATCACTGCGCCCACGGTAAAAATGCCGCAACAGGTGCCACCGGCGCTCCACTCGACTTCATCAGCTACCACCCCAAAGGCAGCCCCAAGTTCATTGACGGCCATGTGACTATGAGCGTGGGCACGCAACTCCGCGCCATCGAGCGCGGCATGCAGGTCATCGCTTCTTACCCCGAGTGGAAGCACACGCCGATCATCCTCGGGGAAAGCGATCCCGAAGGCTGCGCCGCCTGCCAGGGTACCCAGAACGGCTACCGCAACGGACCTCTCTATGGTGTAGGCGTCGCTGAAGCCACCATGCGCACCTACGAGCTAGCCCGTCACTACGGCGTCGCCGTCGAAGGAGCCGTCACCTGGGCATTTGAATTCGAAGATCAACCCGCCTTCGCCGGTTTTCGCTCGCTCGCCACCGACGGTATCGACAAGCCCGTACTCAACGTCTTCCGCATGTTCGGCAAGCTAGGCGGCGACTCCGCCCAGTGGCTTGCCACTGAGGACACGGGCGCGCTCCCGTTAGCTCAAGTCGTTGCCAACAGCGTCACCGACGCTCCCGACATCAACGCCGTCGCTACTCGTCATGGCCACGAAGTCGATGTGTTCATCTGGAATTATCACGACGCCGATGTGTCCGCGGAACCCGCCCACGTCCATCTATTAGTCGACGGTCTGCCTGGCGACCGGGCGATCGCCTCCGAGTTCCGCATGGACGGGACGCACAGTAACGCCTATCGAGTTTGGCAGCAGATTGGCGGCCCCGCGCATCCCACCGCCGAACAGATTCAGCAAATCGAAAAAGCCGCCGCGCTCGCGCAATCTGTCCCCGATCACTCCATCCTCATCCAGGCAGGAAAAGTGAACCTCGACATCGCTATCCCGCGACAGGGCGTGGTGCTCGTCCGTCTCGAAAATCGTTAATCAATAATCAATGCGCCGTGTGGTCGTCCGATGAATACCCATCTTCCTTGCTGCTGGTGCCAAACCATATGCAGGCAAAGAAGACCACCAAGATGACCGGGACGACGAAGAACGGGGAAGTGATATGCATGTCGAAAGCTCCCTGCCGCTAGACTACCAAATCCAACAGCCCCATCGCCGCAGCCCGTAGCGCCCGTAGCTTTCAGCCTTCAGCTCTCAGTTCGCAAGAATGCACTTTACTGATCCCTGACCCCTGTTCTTCACATCCATCCGCCATCCACTACATAGCTCTGGTTCGTGATCCCGCTTGAATCGTCGGCCGCCAAGAACAACACCAGCCGCGCCACATCCTCAGGCAATATGTCGCGCTTCAACGCCTGGCTCGCAAATATCTCAGCCTTGTACTCCGGCGTATACCAAAGCTGCTTCTGTCGCTCCGTCGCAATAGCCCCCGGCAACACCGCATTCACGCGAATATTCTGGGGCCCTAACTCGTGCGCCATCGTCCGCGTCAATCCAACGATCGCCGCCTTGGCCGCGGCATAAAGCGGCAGTCCTGTCGACGGTATCATCCACGAAATCGAACTCATATTGATAATCGATCCGCGCCCTGCCGTTCTCATCGCCGGCAATACCGACTGCATCATGAAAAACTGCGGCCGCAAGTTAATCGCCAACGACCGGTCCCAATACTCCGCCGTCACGTCTTCAATCGCATGGCGTTGATCGTTGGCCGCGTTGTTCACCAGCACGTCGACCGTGCCATAGGTGTCCAACACCTGCTTCACAGCCGATCGCAGCTTCCACAGATCGGTCAGGTCGCACGACACAAATAGCGGAGCAAGGCAGCCCTCGTTCGCCAGTGACTCCACCAGCGCCAGTCCCGCCGCATCTTGGATGTCGAAGAACGCTACCTTCGATCCCTGTCTCGCAAAATGACTGACGATCGATTCGCCAATCCCCGTAGCGCCCCCTGTCACCAGCACCACACGATCCTTCAAGCTCGGATATCGCGCAAATTGCGCATCCTCCACAGCGGCATCTCCTTCTCGACCACCGCGCGCACATCCCCCTCAAAACACACCTGTGCGCGACGCACCAAATATACATCCTGCGACGCAAATTGAGACGTGAGCGGGCCCTTTGCTGAAGGCTGATAGCTGACGGCTGAGAGCTACGGATCAAAATACCATATTGCGGAACACCGTCTCACCTCCACGGGTGCATACTTGTAGATAAGCTGCAATGCGAGATAAATCCGCCCCTTGGATTTTCTTGGCGTCCAATGCGGCTCTTAAACTGGTAAAGGTAGGGCCACGCCAGGCGGCTCAGAGGTCAACCAGATGAAGCAGGTCGCATTTCGGCCGAGGCAAACTTCCTCGGTCTTCAGCATCCCTTATCACAACCCGGCGGCGCTCCGCCTGCCCGCGTGGGCATGATTCGACTTACCCGCCAGCAGCGCTCCTCGTTTGCGGACGTCTCCATCGACCCGTAAAATGAGTCACCAATGCCCGGCGCAAGAATTGCTACGAATAGGAATCGGACAAACTCAGGGGGTTTTATGAAGCAAGCAGCTCGTTATCCCGGTATCCGGGTAACCGCCAACGGAAATCAGCTCGTCTCCTACCATACCGAGACACGCATCGCCGACGCCGGCGTGTTCTACCCCATCACGCCTTCCACCGAGGGCGGCGAGCTCTTCCAGCAGGCTTACGCTGAGGGCCACCTGAATGTCTTCGGCCACAACACCATCGCCATCGAGACGGAAGGCGAGCACGCCGCCCAGGGTGGCGCCATCGCTCACTCTGTTTGCGGCAAGCGCGTGGTCAACTTCACCTCCGGCCAGGGCGTTGTCTACGGCGTTGAACAGTACTATCACGCGCCCGGCAAAGGCTCGACCATGGTGCTCGAGGTCGGCGCCCGCGCCCTCACCAAGCATGCCCTCAACGTCCACTGCGGCCATGACGACATCTATGGTGCCCTCGATACCGGCTGGATCATGCTCTTTGGCAAAGACGCTCAACAGGCCGCCGACCAGGCCCTCATCCTGCGCCGCGTGACCGAGCTTTCGCTCACCCCCGGCATGAACATCATGGATGGCTTCCTTACAAGCCACCTTGAGCGCACCTTTTATAAGCACGAGTCCGACCTGATCCGCGAATACCTCGGCGCGCCTGACGATATTATTGATTGCCCCACCGAGGCCCAGCGCGTTCTCTTCGGACCCACCCGCCGCCGCGTCCCCAAGATGATGGACCTCACCAATCCCATCCTCATGGGACCCGTTCAGAACCAGGAACACTACATGAACGGCATCGTCGCCCGGCGCAACAACTTCGCCGAGCCGATCCTCGATTTCCTCGAAGCCGCCTACAAAGACTTCGCCGAGCTGACCGGCCGCCACTATGGCCTCGTCTCGAAGTACAAGACTGAAGACAGCGACACCGTCTTCGTCTCCCTCGGCTCCGCTGCTGAAAACATCGAGGCCGCCGTCGACTACCTGCGTGAAACCCGCGGCGTCAAGGTCGGCTCGCTACACGTCAATGTCATCCGTCCCTTCCCCGAGGCAGCGATCGTCGAAGCCCTCAAGGGCAAGAAGAACGTCATCATCCTCGAGCGCACCGATGAAGCTCTCGCCGGCGACAACCCGCTCGGCCGCGACATCCGCACCGCTCTCTCCAAGGCCGTTCAATATGAGGGCCACCCCGCCGCTGAAGGCATGCCCGCCCTCGCCATGAATGAAGTACCCCACATCTACTCCGGCACCTATGGCCTTGGTTCCCGTGACTTCCGCCCCGAGCACGTCATCGGCGCTTATGAATACTCCACCGCCGGCCGCGCCCGCAAAGACGGCAAAAAAGCCTCCGACGGCGTCAGCTTCTTCGTCCTCGGCATCGACCATCCCTACGCGGTTATCGGCGACGAAACCCCGTCGCTGCTTCCCGACGGCGCTGTAGCCGTCCGCTTCCACTCCATCGGCGGCTGGGGAGCCATTACCACCGGCAAAAACCTCGGCGCCATTATCGGCGATCTCAACGACCTTCTTTTCGAGCGCGACGGCCTGGTCGACGACTACGGCAACCCCAAGGAAATCATTCACGTCAGCGCCAACCCAAAGTACGGCTCTGAGAAAAAAGGCGCGCCCACCAGCTACTTCATGGTCGCCGCCAAAGATCGCATTCGCGTCAACTGCGATCTGCGCCACGTCACCGTCGTCCTCTGCTGCGACCCCAAGGCCTTCACCCACACCAACCCGCTCGACGGCATTCAAGAGGGCGGCAGCCTCATCTGGGAGTCGGACGTAGAAGGCGAAGCAGCCTGGGAACGCCTGCCTCAGTGGGCCCGCAAGCAGATCATCGATAAAAACATCCGCGTCTTCACCCTCCCCGGTTTTGAAATCGCCAAGAAAGCCACCAATCGCGGCGACCTCCAACTCCGCATGCAGGGCAATGCCTTCCTCGGTGCGTTCTTCGGCGTCAGCACCTTGCTCAAGGAATTCGGCATCACCCAGGAGCAGTACCGCGAAGTTGTCCACAAGCAATATGTGAAAAAGTTCGGCAAATTAGGCGATGCCGTCGTCCAGTCCAACATGGAAGTCATGCTCCAGGGCTTCGAGCGGGTCAGCGAAATCAAGATCGGCGCCCTCGCCGCAGCCGACCACTCCAGCCTCCGCGGCCAGGCTTTGCTCCCCATTCTTGAGACCGTGCCTGCTGCCGTTGAATCAGGCTGCGCCTCCGGTGGCTGCCGTTCGACTCCCATGCCCGCCGGTCAGGCCTCTCGTCCGCCCGTCGCCTCCATCGCCGCCTTCGACGCGGAGTTCCGCTCCAACTTCGGCTACGATCAACCCTCCACGCCGCTCTCCGCGCTCGGCGTCATCGCTGCCGCCACCGGCGACACCGTCTCAAAATATGTAGCGCGCCGCGAAACCCCGCTCTACATCCCCGAAAACTGCACCCAGTGCATGGAGTGCATCTCGGTCTGCCCCGACACTGCCCTGCCCAACACCTCGCAGGATCTGCGCACGGTGCTCAGCTCCGCCATCACCCACTACGTCACCAGCCCCGCCGATCGCAGCAAGATGCTCGCCGCTCTGCCTGAAATCGAAACGCAGACCCGCCAGCGCATGCTCGCCGAAATCAAAACCGGCACACCGCTGCCCACCATCCTGAACGAAGTCGTAGATAAGGTCGACGGATTCAGCATTCAGGCGAAGCGGCAGTTCTCGGACATCATCGCCAAGGTCCCGATGGCCTATCAAAAGGTCAACGCCATCTTCTCCTCGCCCGAACGCAAGTCCGCAGGCTCCGGCGGCATCTTCTCCATCTTTGTTTCCGATCTCTGCAAAGGCTGCGCAGCCTGCGTCACTGCCTGCGGTGATCACAACGCCCTCAAGATGGTTGCTGAGACCGAGGCCGTCAACGCCGAGCATGAAACCGGCACTGCCTTCCTCGACCTGCTGCCCGACACGCCGCAAAAGTATCTCGGCCTCTACAACAACGCCAATCCGGCCGACTCGAAGACCGCCACCCTGCGCAACATGCTCATGGTTCGCACCAACTACGACGCCCTCGTCTCTGGCGACGGAGCCTGCGCGGGCTGCGGTGAAAAATCCGTTCTCCGCTCCATCGCTGCCGTCACTGAGGCTTACATGCGCCCCGTCTTCCACGCCAAGAGCGACCGTTTCGTCGCCAAGGCCGGCGAACTCGAAAAGACCGGCGTCTCTAAACTCGGCGTCCTCAAGGCCCGCAACCTCGCGGAATACGACCGGCTCCGCCAGGCCATCATTCACCTCGTCATGGGTCTCGGCGGTGAAGACGATGCCGACACCAAGTCCCGCATCGCCGACTACGAAAAGAAGCACGGCCCCATCAGCGACGCCCAGTTAGTTGAAGCCATCGCCGCCGTCCTGCTCACCGAGGCCTTCAATCACAAGTCTCTGCAGCCCGTCGACGGCCGCCTCGCCAATGGAATGTCCGTCATGGCCATGGCCGCCCACACCGGTTGCAACACCGTCTACGGCTCCACATCACCCAACAACCCCCACCCCTATCCGTGGATGAACTCGCTCTTCCAGGACGGCATCACCGTAGGCTGGCTCATGGGCGAGAGCTTCATCGTCGACCACGCCGGCCGCTCCGTTCTTCCCGAGCGCCTCGCCGACGTCCTGCTCACCCGCGATGGTGGAATCAGCGAAGAGGAGTACTATCACTTCTCCCACTTCACCGACGCCCTCATGACCGACAAGGAAATCGTCGAACTTCCCAAGGTCTGGGTCGTCGGCGGCGACGGCGGCATGGGCGACATCGGCTATCAGAACATGTCCAAGGTCATCCTGCAGAACCGGCCCAACGTCAAGGCCCTCATGCTCGATACCCAGGTCTACTCCAACACCGGTGGACAAAACTCCGACTCCACCCCCATGCTCGGCGGCGGCGATATGAACACCTTCGGCTCCGCCACTCAAGGCAAGAACACTGAGAAGAAGACGGTCGCTGAAACCTTCCTCGCCGGTCACGGTTCGCCGTTCGTCGCGCAGGTTTCGATGGCCAACGCCCCCAAACTCTACCGCGCAATCCTCGACGGTCTCGAGTATCGCGGCACCATGTTCCTCCAGTGCTTCACCACCTGCCAGCCCGAGCATGGAGTGGCCGACGACATGGCGCTCTTCCAGGCCCAGCGCGTTCGCGACTCCCGCGGCGCACCGGAGTTCGTCTTCAACCCCCGCCTCGGCGAAACCTACCAGGAAGCCCTCGACGTCAAGGGCAACCCCAGCATCGATCTCGACTGGTACGAGACCAAGTCCAAGACCACCGGCGAAACCACCCGCTACACCGTGGCTCACTGGTGCACCACTGAAGCGCGCTTCCGCAATCACTTGAAAAAAATCAAGCCCGAAGCGGCCGCCAAGCTCATTCATCTCGACAACATGCTGGTTCGCATCACCCAGCAGGACGTGGTTTATCGCCGCTACGTCACACCCGGCCACCGTGCCTTCATCCCTGACTTCGGCGTCTACATTCAGTTTGAAGAGAACGGCAAAACCGAATACCGCGCCCTCAGTCGCCAACTCGTCATGTTCTGCGTCGAACGCCGCAAAGCATGGCGCATGTTGCAATCGAAAGCCGGCATCGTCAACCGCGAGTATCTCGCCCAAAAGGCCATCCTCGCCGACGTCGACGCAGGCAAGATCACCCAGGAAGACTTCTTCGCCCACGCCCACGACATGCTGGCGGAAAAGTTAGGCAACCTCGTCCCCGCCAAAGCGTAAGACGTGATTAGTAATACCCAGCCAAGGTCATGTCAAGAAGAAGTCGCCGCGACGCCGAGGTGTCAGATTTTTAGGGAAATGAGTGATTGAGACTCTCGAATATGTCGATGATCAAGTAGTGCGACTTTCTCGGATAGAGTCGGTGTAGAACTTACCGGTCATCGAACCAATTCGATCTCATTCGATCGATGTGGTTCGATGGTCCAGCAGATAATACGACCAAAGTACGTATTTCAACGTCTAATAACGAGGATGTTGTTATGATGGTGATTTCTGTTATCATTATTTTCCCAAAGGGGGTCCTTAAACATGCCTACGCTTGAAGCTCTTGATTACGAGCGGTTTAGCTACGATGAAGCAAATGAGAATCCCCTCACGCTTGATGAAGCCGTCAAGAAGGCGAAAGCTCTGCGTCGCAAGGACGCAGCTAATTTTTATCGAATAAAACATACTGATGAAGGTGGAACTTCCTTCGTAGTTACCAAAGTGCCGGTTTCGTCCGTTTATGCGGATTTTGTCGCGCACGCAGCTAAGGTGATGAACCGGTATGTCCGCCGGATCCAGCACAGATGAGTGAGACCCCGATAGTCGCGAGCTCATCCCCAACCCCATCGACCGAACAAATGGGGTCGGCTGGGGAGTATGTCAGTGCTGACGAAATCCAAAAACTCTCGCCTGAGATGAAGACGACCGTTTCAGTGATAGCTGGAATGTTCAGGAGCATATCGGGGCCTGATCCTGAAACATCTCGTATCGTCGCCCAAAGTGAGATGCACGAGGAGACTTGCAAACTCGAAGGATATAAGGAATCACTTAGGATCAGGGACAAACAAAATGAGCGTGACCATGAGTTTCGCAAGAAGAGGCTCAACCATGAAACGCTCAAGAACGTAGTCGTTCTTGCCGTTTGAGTTGTAGGAATCTGTTCTGGTCTCTATCTTTTGGTCGTGAAAAAGGACCAGACTTCGTTAGGAAGTAGCATTCTTGTTGCCAGTTTCATGGCACTTCTGGGCGGCGGTAAGTCTCTCTTCCAGAAGGAGAAAGAATAGCGTTGCACACATCTTGGCGGGTGCCCCAGGTCTAGCCTTTGAGACCTGGGATAGCATGAGTCTAGCCCCGCGAACTTCTCGCCAAATTATGCAAAATTCTGTATACTAGATCGTGATCAGATCCACCCGTCCGATCGAATTCTGCGGCAGCGCACGTGACGATCTGCGGAACCTTCCGTTCACGGCCCGCCGTAGAGCCGGCGTTCAGCTTTTCCAGGTGCAGCAAGGTCTCGATCCCGATGATTGGAAGCCCATGAACACCATCGGAACTGGAGTTCGGGAGATCAGGGTTCGCGACGATGGCGGGGCCTATCGCGTGATGTACATTGCCAAGTTCGCCGATGCAGTCTATGTCCTGCATTGCTTTCAGAAGAAGACCCAAAAGACCGCACCCGCTGATCTTGCCCTTGCCACGCGGCGCTACAAAGAACTTGTGAAGGAGTTGACCTAATGAAACGAGAGCGATTTGCCAACGTTTGGGACGCCATTGAGGACGATCCAGCGATAGCCGAAAACCTCAAACTGCGTTCTTCTCTCATGGTTGAACTCAAGCGCCACATCCAGAGTGAACAGTTAACCCAGGCGCAGGCCGCCAAAGTCTTCGGCGTGAGCCAGCCCCGCATCTCCAACCTAGTGAATGGCAAGATTGATCTCTTTGGCCTCGATCTTCTGGTCAAAATGGCCGCTGCCGCCGGCCTTCGCGTAACCATGCGCGTCAAGAAAGCCGCTTGAGGGTAACGATCTGCAAGTTTAGGGGACTCATTTCCGTCGCCCGTGCTACTCCGCCCCCGGCAAACTCTCCCGAATCGTCTGCGCCACATCTTCAATCGATGTACTCTGGCTCAGCTCTTCCACCAGCGGTTCGTCTGCTTCCCGCCCTAACCCCATCTTTCGCGCGATATCGCGATTCAAGTCCAACACCGCCGTTATCTCCTTTTCCGTCAGCAGCATCAGTTGCAGCATCAAGTGTTCCCGCTCGTCCTCGCGCCGCCCGATGCGCGCCTGCCGCATCAAAATGAAGCTCGCCAGCAGAATTGCCTCCAGGCTGATAATCGTCCCCAGCAGCGAGTAAGGGTGCGGATCGAAGTGCCGCCATCCCGGCAGGGTATTCACCAAAATCCAAGCCGCAAACATCCCCAGATGCGCGCCGACGAATTTGAGGCTGCCCGCCGCGCCCGCAATCAGGTCCCCCAGCCGCTCCGACCGCGTTCGTCGATCGAGAAACTCCTGTTCGTGCTTGGCAATAATCTCAATATGCTCTTGTATCGAATCCCCAGCCATGCTCGGCAGTCCTCCCCTAAAATGGCCGGCGCCCATCCCTGCGCCTTCTTCAGCCACAACTCTAGCTTGCCGAGATTATGATTCAAATCGACACATCATGTGTGATGCAATGAAAAGAGGGAACAGGCAGCCGCCCATCCCCTCCATTTGTTCCGCGAATCCGTATTAAAGCAAATTACTTGCTAAACACCACATAACTCCGGCCCGCATACAGCCGGAACCCGCCGCTCGGATCCGCAATCACCTGCAACGGTGTCGGCCGCTTCAGCGCCTCATCGTTCGTCGTACTCACGGTGAACACCTCGTGAGCGCCCACATCCGTCACCACCAGCTTGTTCCCGGCGATAAATCCGATGCCATAAATCCCCGCCGGCAGGCTCTGTCCGCCAATCTTCAGCGGCACCTCGGTGATGAAATACGCCTGATACTTGGCCGCCACGCTCGTCGAATAGCCGCTCGTGTCCACCATCGTCGTCAACACATACGACCCATCGGCAAACTTCACGCCGCCTGAGTTCCGCAGTTGCGTCGTCGCCGACTGTCCCTTGTAATACACCGAGGCCGGCAGCAGTTTCTGCGTGTCCGCCGGCTTCAGCACCGTGTCGCCCTGCGCCACCGCGCGCCCCGGCATCGACACCATCATCACCGCCAGCGCAGTCGCCGCGGCCCACTTACCCATCGCTTTCAAACGCATCCTGCTTACCCCCAAAAAAGTATTCTCGATTGCGTCCGGAGTATACCGCATCTCCCCGCCATCGGCCCTCAGCCAAATCTCCGACCACTGTCTCCTGCTTGAGAGACTAAGCAACATAAAGATCCACATACTCATTCACCGCAATCGCATCCAGCCGACTTTTATCGAGCGATACTTCAAGAATCCGCTCCTGTTGCTCGCCGCCAAACCGCCTCCGCAAGTTGGTCTTGAACTTCTCCACCAGCAGCGGCAGTCCTTCCTCCCTGCGCCGCCGATGTCCGATCGGGTAGCGTACCGTCTCCTCCAAACTCGCCCCATCGTCCAGTTCGATCCGCAGCGAGTTGGCAATCGACCGCTTCTCCGTATCGTGATAATCCGCCGTAAACGCGGGCTCTTCCACGCACTCCACCTTCGCTCGCAACACATCGATCCGCGGGTATCCCGCAACCTGGTCCTCGTAATCCGCAGCCGTCAGCCGCCCAAAAATCAGCGGAATCGCGATCATGTATTGAATGCAATGATCCCGGTCTGCGGGATTGGCCAGCGGCCCCTTCTTGTCGATAATCCGCAGACAAGCTTCATGCGTTCGAATCGTTATCTTTCGTATGTTGTCCGCCGATTTCCCCAGCTTTTCCAGCCGCCAGTGCAAGGTCATCGCCGCCTCTACCGCCGTCTGCGCATGAAACTCCGCCGGATAGCTGATCTTGAACAGCACGTTCTCCATCACGTACGACCCATACGCCCGTTGAAACCGAAACTGCTTTCCGCCAAACAACACATCGTAGAATCCCCATTTTTTCGCCGTCAGCGCCGACGGATACCCCATCTCCCCGGCCTTCGCCATCAGCGCCAATCGCACTGCCCGGCTCGTCGCATCCCCCGCCGCCCAGCTTTTCCGCGAACCCGTGTTCGGTGCATGCCGATACGTGCGCAAACTCTGCCCATCAACCCACGCCAGCGAAAGCGCGGCAATCGTCTGCTCCCGGCTCAGACCCAGTAACCCACTCACCACGGCCGTCGAAGCCACCTTCACCAGCACCACGTGGTCGATGCCGACTTTATTGAACGAGTTTTCGAGTGCAATGCACCCTTGAATCTCGTGCGCCTTGATCATCGCCGTCAGCACTTGTTTCATCACCACCGGCTTTTCACCCGTCGCAATCCGAGTGCGCGACAACCAGTCCGCTGTCGCCAAAATTCCACCCAAATTGTCAGAAGGATGACCCCACTCCGCCGCCAGCCACGTGTCATTGAAATCCAGCCAGCGAATCATGGCCCCAATATTGAACGCCGCCTGCACCGGATCAAGCTGATAACTCGTCCCCGGCACCCGCGCACCATGCGGCACCACCGTCCCCGGCACAATCGGCCCCAGCAGCTTGGTGCAGGCCGGATATTCCAGTGCCTCCAGCCCGCAACCCAGCGTATCGATCAGGCACGCCCGCGCCGTCGAATAAGCCAACTCGCTTTCAATTTCAAAGTTCAGCGCGTAGTCGGCGATGTCGGTTAGAACCTTATCCGGCGCAGGCCGCTCATTGCTGATATGCGAAGACACGTGCTCTCCTTGACTTCATCAACGTCAGTGTTGGATAGGGTTGTTGTGCGCCGCTCGAGGATCGACGGTCGTGTTATGCGCTTCAGCAATGAGCCAGTGCCCATCGCGGCGCACCAGGACATAAGTCAGAATGCTCGTAGACGGCGGAAAGATTCGGCCGTCCGTACCAGTAAACCCTTCCCCGTCTCCGATCGCTGTGGCCACCGCAACATCTGCGCTCACGGCTCGGATTGACACCTCTTTCCACGGCTGCAGGTTGCGCGTCTTGAATATGGTCTCGTGATACTTTTCATGTGCGCGATAGACCTCGTCCTTGCCTCGCCACCACATGCCCACAATATTGATCCACTCCACGTCGGGAGTCATGTCCGCAACATAGGCCTTCATATCGTGGTGATTCCATGCTTCAATCTGGCGATCGAGCACGGCCCTGATCGCGGCTTGGTCCGCGGCGGAGACAGACGGGGTTTGTGCGAAAGCGCCGTTCAGGCTGAACGCCAATGAGATTAGGGCGAGGCTGCGTAGGAGAAGTTTCATGCCTCCACAATACGGTAAAGAATGTGGTCGGGCGAGAATCCAGTTAATAAAGTTCCAATGTCCTCACTTTGCTACTGCCTCTCTTCAAGAGGAACAAACGCCAACGGCTCCGGCCCAGTATAGTTCGCCGATGGCCGAATAATCTTTCCATCCTCGCGCTGTTCGATCACATGCGCACACCACCCCGCCGTCCGCGCCATCACAAACAGCGGCGTAAACAAGTCAATCGGTATCCCCATCTGGTGATAAACAACCGCGCTGAACCAATCGAGGTTCGGAAACATGCGCTTGGCATCGCTCATCACGTGCTCAATGCGCTCCGCCACCGCGAAATGCGCGCCCGCATCGACCGCCAATCTCTGCGCTACTTGCTTGATGATGTCGCTGCGTGGATCGCTCACCGTATACACCGGATGCCCGAATCCGATGATGACTTCACGATCCGCCAAGCGCCCTAAAATATCGGCCTCCGCTTCGTCAGGCGACGTATAGCGATTCTGTATCACCAGCGCAGCCTCGTTAGCGCCCCCGTGCTTCGGTCCTTTCAGCGCCCCAATCGCGCCCACTACGCATGAATAAATATCCGATCCCGTCCCCGCAATCACGCGCGCCGCAAATGTCGAAGCATTGAATTCGTGCTCCGCATACAACACCAGTGAAGTATCTAGCGCCGCTACCCATTCCCGCGGTGGCACCTCGCCATGCAACAAACGCAGAAAATGCGCGGCAATCGAGTCGTCGCCCGGCTCTACCTCTACTCGTCGTCCATTGCGCGCATAGTGGTGCCAATAGAGCAGCATTGATCCCAAACTCGCCAGGAGCGCGTCCGCAATCGATCTTGCACCGGTAGCATTGTGGTCCTCATCCTCCGGCCGCACGCAACCCAGCACCGACACACCTGTACGCAACACATCCATCGGATGCGTCGACGCCGGCAGCAACTCCAGAGCATCCTTCACCGCTGCCGGCAAACTGCGCAGCATCTTCAGGCTGTGCTTATATGCCGTCAGCTCGACCGTGTTCGGCAGCTTCCCGTGCACCAGCAGATAGGCCACTTCTTCAAACTCGCAATGCGCAGCGAGGTCCGCGATATCGTAGCCGCGATAGTGCAGATCGTTGCCGCTATGGCCCACCGTGCAGACCGCGGTATTGCCCGCCACCGTGCCGGAAAGCGCCACTGACTTCTTCGGTCTAAATCCCGCCGCTATGCCATTGATCTCGTGTTGACTCATCGACCTCTCCAGTGAGCAACAACCTATTCGATTCCCATCTCCGCTGTCTACTCGCCCGACTTACTCCGGGCAAACAACTCGTCCAACTTATCTTCGTACGCGTGATAATCGAGATAGCGATAAAGATCCGCCCGTGACTGCATCATCTCGATCACATTGCGCTGCGTGCCTTCCGACCTTATCGCCTCATACACCTTCAGCGCCGCCGCATTCATCGCCCGATACGCCGCGCAGCAATAGAGAATGATGTCCACACCCGCCGCCGCCAACTCCTCGCGTGTAAACAGCGGCGTCTGTCCAAACTCCGTAATGTTCGCCAGGATCGGCACGCCCACCGCCTCGCGAAATCTCGTGTACATGGTCGTCTCCGTCACTGCCTCAGCAAAGATCATGTCCGCGCCGGCCTCAACGTAAGCCTGCGCCCTCGCGATCGCCGCATCCAGGCCCTCTTTGGCCAGCGCATCGGTCCGCGCCATCAGCACAAAGTCCTCATCGGTTCGCGCATCGACGGCCGCTTTGATGCGGTCGACCATCTCCGCCGCCGCCACCAGTTCCTTGCCCGGCCTGTGCCCGCAGCGTTTCGCTCCCACCTGGTCTTCGATGTGAACCGCCGCTGCTCCCGCCTTGATCATCGACCTGATCGTCCGCGCAATATTGAACGCCCCGCCCCAACCCGTGTCGATATCCACCAGCAGCGGCAGCGTGCTTGCATCTGTAATCCGCCTGACATCGACGAGCACATCTTCCATCGTGCTGATGCCCAGGTCCGGCATGCCCAGCGAATTGGCAGCCACGCCGCCGCCCGATAAATAAAGTGCGCGAAACCCCGTTGCCTCCGCCAGCCGCGCCGTATATGCGTTGATTGCGCCCGCCACCTGCAACGGCGTTTCTTGCGCCACAGCTTCGCGAAACCGAGCCCCCGCCGTTCCTTTTTCCTTAGCGTCCGTCATAGCTCATCCTGCGCCGCATCATAGCAGCCTGATCACATCGCGATCGACCGCCCTGCAACAGTTCATTTCCCCAACCGAGGCGCTCAGTGCGACAATCATCGCGTCGAACCAGTCGTACTCGACTCGAAGGAGAATCATCCTCATGAAACGTCTTTTCGCCTGTGTGGGCCTCCTCGCCATCGCAGCCACGCTCAACGCCCAGCAAGGTCCCCCTAAAAGTCCCCCTGAAAAAGTCTCCGCCACCATCGGCGGTACCTCCATCACCATCAGCTACGCGTCGCCGGGAGTCAAAGGCCGCGCCGGCCACATCTTCTCTAAAGACGGCCTCATCAGCCACGACCCCCACTATCCCGTGTGGCGCGCCGGAGCCAACTCTGCCACCGCTCTCGAAACCACCGGCGATCTGCAGTTCGGCAGCCTGACCGTGCCGAAGGGTTCCTACACTCTCTTCGTTGACATCTCCGACCCTGAAAACTGGGTCTTTATCGTCAGCAAGAAAACCGGCGAATGGGGCCTGGCGTACGACCCCTCTCAAGACCTCGGCAAAGTCAAAATGCACATGAGCGCGCCGCCCTCGATGGTCGAAAATCTGAAGTACACCATCACCGATCAAGGCTCCGGCAAAGCCACGCTGACCCTCTCGTGGGAAAACCACACCGCCTCGGTGCCCATCTCCACCCATTGATCGCGTCAATCAAACAGTACCAACGGCAGAGCGGCTCATTGCAGCCAATTACCGCTCTGCCGATACAATAGATAGAGAGAATGTTTTTTATTCCCTGAGGGGTGAACCAGCCTTGCCGTTATACGCCTATCGCTGCACCAAGTGCGGCCATCAGTTCGAAAAAATTCAGCACTTCGATTCCGAGCCTGAACTTGTCTGTCCCAAATGCGGAGGCGTGCTTGAGCGCCCGCTGACCGCGCCGGCCTTCAACTTCAAAGGCAAAGGCTGGTACGTCAACGACTACGCCTCGCGCCCATCGCCAAGCAATGAGTCCCAATCCAGCTCGGTCCCGTCCTCGACCACATCACTAGACTCCAAATCCGAGTCGCAGTCCGAATCTAAATCAGAGTCCAAGCCCGCCAGCGAATCGAAGCCCGCGGCGTCCACTGAATCGTCCTCCAAGCCTTCTTCGACTCCGAGCACGACCTGATCCGTTTCTAGTCACCCACCCGGCAGAGCCGACCCACGGGGGATGGAACCGGGTGCCCCATCCATCGGACGTCTTTGTCCTTGTCCAATGGGCGGGATCGCATTGAACTCCACGTAGACCGTTTTTGTTGAACTTGCAGTTTGTTTCTTGTCAGTCCCCCACCGGTGTTACCGACCCACAGGAGATGAAACTGGGTGCCCCCGGTCCCTCGCTGTTGGGGACCGGGGAGGAATATTCCAAGGATCGACTTGTGTCTTTCTAGCGGGGCAGAGAACTCGCTGCCCCGTTTGACGATCCGCCTTACTTAGCGGCCTCGCTCCGCAGCCTGGCTCCGATCACGTCGGTATATTTGTTTCCCGATCCCGTATTGAACAGCACCACCCGGTCCTGCGCGCTCAAAAAACCATTCCCTATCAAGTGGTCATACGCCGCCGTCGCCGCTGCTCCCTCCGGTGAAAGCAACAACCCTTCATGCGCTGCCCAATCCTTGAGTGACGCGAAGATTTGCTCGTCGCTCAACGCCACAGCCACCCCGCCCGACTCACGCACAATCTTCAAAATCAAATCGTCGCCATACGGCTTCGGTACCCGCAGCCCCGACGCGAATGTATGCGCGTTCTGCCACATTTGGCTCGCCTTTCCGCCTTCATCAAAGGCGCGCACCACCGGTGCACATCCCGCCGCTTGAATCGCAATCATCTTGGGCCGCTTTCCCTTCACCCAGCCCAACTGCTCCATCTCCTCAAACGCCTTCCACATCCCGATCATCCCCACTCCGCCACCCGTGGGATAAAACACCGCATCGGGATACTCCCAGCCCAACTGCTCCACCAGTTCGTATCCCATCGTCTTCTTGCCTTCCACGCGAAACGGTTCCTTGAGAGTGGAAATATCAAACCATCCCTCCGCCGCTTTGCGTTCCCCCACAATGCGCCCGCAGTCTGAAATCAGTCCATCCACCAGCGTCAAATGCGCGCCATACGCCATGCACTCGACCTGATTGGCCATCGGCACATCCTTGGGCATGAAGATATGCGCTTCGATCCCCGCCGCCGCTGCATACGCCGCCAGCGCCCCGCCAGCATTGCCCGCCGACGGCGCCGCCAGTTTCTTGATCCCATAGCTCTGCGCCATCGTGACCGCCAGCGCCAATCCCCGTGCCTTGAACGTCCCCGTCGGATTCGCGCCTTCTTCCTTCAGCCAAACATTTTCATGGCGTCGACTCTTCAGCATCGGCGTCCATCCCTCGCCCAGCGTCACCGGTTCCACATCCGGCAGCACCTGGCTGTAGCGCCACATCCCGCTCCACCGCTTGTCTTGCGCCTCGCTGCCGACCTTGTCTCTTTGCGAAACGCCCATCGCACCGGCCAAATCATAGCGAACATAAAGCGTCCCCGCACAAGCCGTGCAAACTGTTTGAGGAGTCTCAGGATTATGGTGTAGACCGCAACGCGAGCATTCGAGATAAGCAACTTTGGGCATGTCCATAGGATAATGGAGGCTCCAAGGCCAATTGATGAATCGCAATCTCGAAAACAGTCCCTCGCCATCCCGCAATCTCTCGCGCATGCTCATCACCGCCGCGGCTCTACTCTTCATCGCGGGCCTGCTCGCCGGCCTGTTTCATCTCTCCGCCATCATCGCCGTGTCGCTTCGCTGGCTCGCCCTCGGCCTCTTCATTCCTCTTGCCGTGCGCTCCCGTTCCCTCTTGCTGTGGACCTTCTTTTCCATGCTTGCCGGTGCGGAACTCGGTGCCGACCTGCCTCAAGTCGCTTCGCAAACCCACTTCCTCGCAGAGATTTTCCTCCGCCTCATCCGCATGATCGTCGCCCCTCTGATCTTCGGCGGCATCGTCACCGGCATCGCCGGTCACGGCGAGTTGCGCGGAGTCGGCCGTGTCGCCCTCAAGTCCATCGTCCTCTTTGAAATCGTCACCACCCTCGGCCTCATCCTCGGCACCATCGCCATCAACATCTCGCAAGCCGGTGTCGGCGTCGCTCTCCCCGCCTCCACCCAAACCGCCGTCCCCGCCACTCATCCCGAAGGATGGCAGCAGATCCTGCTCAACATCTTTCCTGAAAACATCGCCCAGGCCGTCGCCCAAAATCAAATTCTTCAAGTCGCCGTCTTTGCCTTGTTCTTCGGCGCCGCCCTCGCCACCATGCCTGCGTCCAAGCGCACTCCCCTGCTGACCGTCCTCCAATCGCTGACGGAAACCATGTTTCAAATCACCCGCATCATCATGTATGTTGCCCCGCTCGCCGCCGGCGCAGCCATGGCCTACACCGTCGGCAGCATGGGCCTTCTCACTCTGCTGCCCCTCGTCAAGTTAGTCGCCACTTACTACTCCGCACTCATCGCCTTTGTACTCTTGGTACTCATTCCCATCCTCATCATCGCCCGCGTTCCTCTAAGCGCATTCATCGCCGCCGTCGGCGAACCCGCAGCCCTCGGCTTCGCCACCACCACCTCTGAAGCCGCCTTGCCCCTCGCCATGGAGCGTATGGAAGAGTTCGGCGTACCGCGCTGGATCGTCTCCTTCGTCATCCCCACCGGCTACAGCTTTAACATGACCGGCTCCAGCATCTACCTGTCGATGGCAGCCATCTTCGCCGCCCAGGCCGCGGGTATCCATCTCTCTCTCGGCGAACAACTCATCATGCTCGCGACTCTCCTGCTCACCAGCAAAGGCGTCGCCGGCGTCCCTCGTGCCGTTCTCGTTGTCCTTCTAGCCACGGCTGGTTCGCTCCACATCCCCACCAGCGCCATCATGATGATCCTCGGCGTCGACACCTTGATGGACATGGGCCGCACCGCCATGAATGTCATCGGCAACTGCCTCGCCGCCGCCGTCGTCGCCCGCTCCGAAGGCGAATTGAAACCCGCCTCCATCGCCACCTAGCATCCTTACTCTGAAATTCTTCCCTTACTCGGCGGTGTCATTCTGAATGAACGGGGCCCCGAACGTTTTTCAGTTTGGGGGGGTGAGCGAAGAATCTGCTTTTTGCTCTTTCGCCCGTTTGCAAAGAACTTTAGAGACAGGACTGCGGCAAACTTCTCCCCACTCATCCACTCGCGCCAGTAAAAAAACGCCCTTCGCCACCCCCCTCCAAACCCACAAACCCCGTGCTATAACACTCCCATGCGCCCACCCGATGACGCGCTTCGCCCCGCCGTCCTCAAATGGCTCCTCGATTCCGATCCCGCCATCCGTTGGCAGGTCATGAATGACCTCACCAATGCTCCGCCAGCCGCCGTCTCTGCCGAGCGGTCGCGCGTCGCCACCGATGGTTGGGCATCCCAGCTTCTCGCCCGCCAGTCGCCAGACGGCAGTTGGCCCGGCGGCCAATGGGATCTCGTCACCCTCTGGAGCCTCGGCGTTCTCAAGGACCTCGGCCTCGACCCCGCCAGCCCTCAAGCCCGCACCATGATCGACCGCATAGTCAACGGCTTGGTCTACGCGCCCCTCAATAATCGCCCCTTCCTCGACGGCGAAACCGAACCCTGCATCAACGGCCGAATCCTCGGCATAGGCGCCTATTTCAAGGAACCCAACAACGCCCTCGCCGATCAGCTCCTCAGCGAGCAGATTCCAGACGGCGGCTGGAACTGCGAAGCGCCCAAAAGCCGACATTCGTCCTTCCACACCACCATCTGCGTTCTCGAAGGTCTGCTCGAATACGAACGCGCCGGTCGCCAATCTGCCGCCATCACCCGATCCCGCGCGCACGCCGAAAACTATCTCCTCGAGCGCAGCTTGTTTCGCTCGCTACGAACCAGCGCCATCATCGACAAGCACTGGCTCCGGTTCTCGTTCCCCATGTTTTGGCACTACGATGTCCTGCGTGGGCTCGATTATCTTCGCAACGCAGGCATCAAGCCCGACAGCCGCGTCCGAGAGGCCATCGAGGTCGTACTCAAACGCCGCCACCAGAATGGCCGCTGGCCTCTAAACCTGCTTCATCCAGAAACAATTCCCTTGCAAATGGAAACCGCCGTCGGCAAAGCCAGTCGCTGGAATACCCTGCGCGCTCTCCGCGTTCTCCGCTGGTCGAACAACTCGCTGCAGTGATCTGTCTCTGGAGATCATTGATAAAATGGAGGTTGTCATTCTGAACGAACGGGGCCCCGAACGTTTTTCAGGAGGCCTCCAAAGAGCGAACTTTGCTCTTTGGGGTCGAGTTCGGGGGTGGTGGGCGAAGAATCTGCTGTTGCTCTTCGGCGTCCTTCAGCCCCACCACGAGCGGCGATACCGCCGAATTTGAACTGCCGAAAACCTTTGTTGCTCGGGCGATGTGAGCTTAATTGGCGCCCGAAAACGCCGGATGCAGACAAAATCGGTTCTCGTTGCCAATTCGCATTTCAAGAGAATTCCAAGTGCGATTACCCTGCCTTGCTATTTCCAAATCGAAACGATCAACCCGCCCGTCATAATAAAAATCCCACCCACCAGCACCCCCGCCGTGGGAACCGCCCGAAAGAAGATATAGTTCGTCAATTGAAAAGCCACAAACAGGGCCGCGATATACATTCCTGTTACCGTCGCGAACTCCACCGGAGCCAGGTTCAGCGAAGTCCCATACAGCGTCAGCAAAGCGGAGCCGAGAATGAAGAAGCCGATCCTCGCCGGCAACGACGTGTGGTGCAGGGCAATCCTCACCACTGCATCGCCGCACGCCTCAAACAGCGTCGCTGCAACCACGAATAGAAAAACTCTCATTCCCCATGCTCGCAGGTTCTCAATTCCGGCACAACGAATGACAAGCCACGAGATCGAATGGCGCCCGTTTTGCACGCCCTCCGGTTTCCCGCTCAACAGTCTAAATCGCGCCCCTTTTCGCGTTGAATTCGACTCAAAATCATCGATTTTGTCTCGAAAACACGCGAACTTTCTGCTTTCTTTCGACCGTTTTTAGCCCGATTCGAGCTGTTTCGGTCAATTCCGTATCACGCCCCAGCAACTTTCCCCAGATTCTGTGCGGCCTCGAAAAGTCGCTTCTCAGCGCGACATAACATCAAACTCACCCAGCCTGGCCTCAAACTGCCGGTTAAACCGGATCAAGGCGATCCACATCCCGTGGTCTTCCTGCTTCCAAACCATCGTGCCGCCTAGCTGAGTCGCAATCGTCTCCGGCGGCAAGTCGTAATGCTGCCCAAAATACTGCCGATCCAGTGCTTCGCTGCGCCGTCCCAGCCGCAATACCGGTCCCGGCGGCTCGTACTTCGTTGAAAACACAAGCGCCGTCGAATACTTTCCCGGCTCCTCCGCCGCCCGCGAAATCTGCCCCGCAGTGAAATCCTCCAGCCTGTAAACGTCGAACGGCTGCTTCACATAGCCCAGATCCGGATGCGTCAACTCATCGCTCATCGGCCACGCCGTCAGCACCGTCGAACCCGCAAAACGCGACTCAAGCTGCCGAATCCCCGCCTCGTGCATCCTGATAACCCGTGCGTATTCAAGGTTATCCTCCGGCGCGAACCCATACGGAGGATTGATAAAGATCCCTACCACAAACGCCGCTGCCGACAAAATCGCCAGCCCCTGCCAATAGCGAACCCTCGCATAAAATGTCGAAATCGCCGCCAGCAACACCAGGGGATACATCGGCAGCAGGTAACGAGTCAGCAAAGCACCGCCCAGCACGCTATAAAGCAACGCGTTTGCAATCAAAAGGATCGCAATTCGCCAACCAACGGCCTCGCTCATCTGCGCGCGCTTCGCTCCGGTCGTTTCCGGCCGCAACGGCAGCATCAGCGAGGCCACCGTCAGCAGCGCCGGAACGAACATATTCATGTGCGCCGTCAGGTGCAGCACCCGATGCGCTAAGGCCGCCATCACCCGCGCCGGCTCCAGTGTTGTCTGCGCGTTATAGCGCAAAAACTCTGGATTCCCAAACAGAAACCCCGTCTTCGCATAATGGAACGCATACCAGCATCCCAATGGAATCACGCAACTTACAAGCCACGCCGCCTCACGCCAAAGCTGGTATCGAGTCGCAGCCCGCGCCCGCAATCCAGCGATCAAACATAGTATCGCCAGCGTCAACGGAACCGCGATCGCCGTTTCCTTCGACAGCACCGCCGCCGTAAACCACAATGCCGCGGCCCACGGCTTCCGCCCAGCATCGGGCAGCGCATAAACGAGCCCCCACAACGTGCACGCGGCCGCAAAAATATCGGCGTGGGCCAGTGAACTCTGCGCGAACCAAATCGGATAAAGACCGGTGAGAACCACCGTCCAGAACGCCACCAGCGACGACCCGTGCACCCGCTGCACCAGCCGCCAAATTGCCAGCAACCCCAATGCTGCCACCATCAAAACCGCTTCGCGCGTAACCTCGGGATAAAACCCCGAAAGTTTCCACCACAGCGCCAGGTAAATACTCGGCAATGGCGGATGAGCATTGGTCAGCGTCGACGTCGGAATCAGCGACCCGGTGCGCAAAAAGTCGAGCGCCGCTGGAATGTAATACCCCGCCTCATCCCAGTAATATGGCAGTCTAAGCAGCGTAAAATGTGTGAAATACAGCGCCACAAACAAAACCGGAAAGATCATCCAGTTCGGAAAAGGCTCATCCCGCCGCGGCTTTATCGACAGCCCGGCAAGAGATGACCCCGGCGTCCTGTTCGACTGCGAATTCTGAGAAGATTTCTTCGGCTTTTCCAACGGCAAGTGCCTGATCCTCAGCTACTTAGTTCACAGGCCCTTGAGGAAAATTGGGGTTCTTCGGTTCCAGTGCAAGCGTGCCAAAAGCTTGTTCGTACTGGGCCAGATTCTGCCCCAGAACATTCCACAGCGCCTTGGCCTGCTGGGGGCTCAGAAAAACCGCGTCGTGATTGCGAATCGTCACCTGGTCCGGGCTTTCGCTCGAAGCGAGTCCAAAGACTAGTTGAAAATCCCACACGCTCACGCGCACTTGCACGCTGTTGGCATAAGACTCGCGGTAGTCCGGCGATTGAGTAAGGTTCAGATGAGGCTGAGTAGTCGATTGACTCATAGTTCCATCAGATTACTCTCGCCGGCCCATCCATGCTGTTGAAGACTGGCCGTCGCGTCCCAGGAACGCGCTCAATCGAGCGTAAGACAGTGTAAGACACGAGAATTGATGCGTAAGACAAGGAGTTTGGTGCGGAAGAGGGGACTTGAACCCCTAAGCCTTGCGGCGCTAGCTCCTAAGGCTAGTGTGTTTGCCATTTCACCACTTCCGCGCGATGAACCGAACCCTAACCAAGTCTAGAGGCAAATGAGCGCCAGTTGCAATGCCCCCCTCGCCGGGCCGGCAAATCAGCCCAGACCATAGAATCGGGCGCAGTTCCCACCCAGGATGCCTTCCTGTACCTCGCTCGAAAGCTGCGCAATATAGTCGATCACGATTCCCAGCGCTTGGCCGTAGTCCGCCGACAGCGTGCAAACCGGCCAATCCGATCCAATCATCACCCTTTCGGGCCCAAACGCATTGAAAATGACGTCCAAATAGGCTCGAAAGTCGTCTTCTCTCCATTGCCGCCAGCGCGCTTCGGTCACCATGCCCGATAGCTTGCAATAAATGTTCGGCAGCCGCGCCAGCGCACGCACGCCACTCTCCCATGGTGACAGTATCCCCTGCTCTATCAGCGGCTTGGCGATATGATCCAGCACAAATGGCTGCGCCGGAAACTCTTCAACGAGCTGTCTGGCCGCAGATAACTGGCGGGGAAAGATCAACACATCATAGGTCAGTCCAAAATCAGCCAGTCTCGCAATTCCACGCCGAAAATCAGCCCGCAACATAAACCCGTCATCCGGCTCGTCCTGCACCACATGCCGGACACCCACCAGCTTCTTGTCTTCCGCAAATCGCTCCAATTGCGTCACCAATTCGGGCGAACAAAGATCGACCCAACCCACCACCCCTCGGATGAATTCGTTCTGCTCCGCCAATTCCAACAGAAACTCCGTCTCCTCAACGCTTTGCCGTGCCTGCACGGCGATCGAGCCACCGAACCCAGCCCCGTCGAGCAGCGGCCTCAAATCCTTCGGCAAGAAATCCTGCTTGAGCACCGCCATCTCCCCCGTCATCCACGTGTGCTCGCTCGGACTGTAATTCCAAAAGTGCTGGTGAGCATCAATCCGCATTCTTCTCCCTGCAAAAGTCGTCGCCATCAGAGTTTTTCGGCTTGCTCCACTGCGAGCGCAATTATAGTGCTGTTATGCGTTTACGTTCCCCCCAGGTCCTCGTTTCGGTCGCCGTGTGTCTCTTTGCAGCTTGCACTCACGCCCAGTCTGCCAAGCCCGCCATCACTCTCGATGAATTTTTGAACACGACCGACATCTCAGCCGCCAACATCTCTCCCGATGGCACGGCTGCTGTCATCGCCACGGACGCACCCAGCTGGAAATCGAGCTCGTTTGAACACGATCTCTGGCTGTGGACCGCCGAAGCCGGCCTTCGCCCGCTCACACACTCGGGCAGCGAAGAGACTCCAACGTGGAGCCCGGACGGGAAGTGGATCGCTTTCGTCAGCGACCGCGCGCTCCCCGCCGAAGACACCGATGCCGGGGGCGAACCCAAAAGCGAATCGAATAAAGCCAGCAGAGTGTGGATCATATCTGTCTCCGGCGGCGAGGCTCTTCCCCTTTATACCGAAAAACTCGACGTCCACTCCTTTGCCTGGTCGTCCGACGGTGCGGACATCTACTTCTCCGTCACGACACCTCTGACCCATGAGCAGGAAGACCAGCAAAAAGAGGAATGGAAGGATGTCATTCGCTGGCGTGAGCAGCATCGCGGCGACTTGCTCCTTAAACTGGCCGTCGCTCCCGCCATTTCGCGGGCGCTAACCGTGCAGCTTCCTGAGAAGCCTTCCGGCGGAAAAGGCGAAAAATCGAAATCGGACGATAACGACAATTCGGTTTTGCCTTCGGGCGCCGAGACCATTGCCCGAAGCACGCTCTCGATTGGCGAGGTCACCCCTTCGCCTGACAGCAAGAACATCGCTTTCGTGACTGAACCCGTCCATCACCGCATGGAAGGTCCGCAACATTTTGAGGTCTTTATCGTCGCCTCGACCGGCGGTGAAGTTCGCCAACTCACTCATAACGAAGCTGTTGAATCTGGACTGAAGTGGTCCGCTGATAGTCGCTGGCTGCACTTTATCGTGCAAGCCGCCGCCGGATCACTCGAAGGCAAATATCGCGATGTGCAAGGTCGCCTTTATCGCCTCGACCTCGCCACAGGAAAAACCGAGCGATTAGGTTCGTCATTTTCGGGTTCTTTCAGCGAGTTTGTCCTGCTCCCCGACGGGCGCGAACTGGCGCTCGGCCTCACCGGAATCGAGCAGCAAATCTACCAGGTTGAAGGGGCCAATGCCACAAAACTGCCCGGCCTGGCGGGCAGCTACTCCGGCCTGAGTGCATCCCGCAAATCCAACGCTTTGGTGCTCCGTCATTCGGCAATCAATCAACCAACCCAGGTCTACCTCGCCGCCGATCCCTTGCAACCTGGACACCTTAAAGTGCTTACCAATCTCAATCCGGTGTTTGCCGAACGCGCCCAACCGGAATGGCAACCCTACACCTGGAAGTCGGACGACGGTCGCACCATTGAAGGCGTCCTGATCTTCCCGCCCGGCAAAAAGAACGAAAAACACCTGCGCATGTTCACGCTGATTCACGGCGGTCCTGCCGACGCGGACGGAAACCGTTTCGGTGCTGACTGGTACGACTGGGCAACTTTGGCGGCCGCCAATGGCTGGCTGGTTTTCCGGCCTAACTATCGCGGTTCGTCGGGATACGGCGATGACTTTATGCTCGAGATCGAGCCGCACCTCGTGTCCAAGCCGGGCCGCGACATCCTGGCTGGCGTCGACGCGCTGGTGAAAGATGGCTTTGCCGATCCCGATCACCTCGCGATCGGTGGCTACAGCTATGGCGGCTACATGACAAACTGGCTGATTACGCAAACAACTCGCTTCAAATCTGCAGTTACCGGTGCGGGAGCCGTTGAACATGCCGCCAACTGGGGTAACGATGACGAAACCTGGGACGACGCCTGGTACTTGGGTGGCCAGCCGTGGGCCAATCCCGAACTCTACCAAAGTGAGGCGGCGCTCTTCCGATTCGACAAGGTCAAGACGCCCACCCACCTCGTACAAGGCGGAGCCGATATTAGAGTCAGCTACTTAGAGGGCGTGACGATGGAGCGCGCCCTGGACCAGTTGGGAATCGCTCACAGCTTTCTCGTTTTTCCCGGCGAAGGCCACGGACTGGGCAAAAATCCCTGGCATGGGTATGTCAAAGTGCGGGAAGAGCTTAAGTGGCTCGAAAAATACGATGAGAAGTAACCACGTATGATTGAGATCGGGGTCCAGTGCATTTCCTTCTGCTCGGACGTCCAATCATTACGGAAGCCGCCGGCCTCTCTGGCGCATCTTGTTATAAGGACATCGCCGCAGGCCAAAGCCGTTAATGAACCCCACCGATCAGAGCCGCCAACTCGCGTTTCAACAGACTCTCAAGAGTGCTCGCCGCACCATGGTGCTGAGCGAGATTCTCCAGATAGCGTTCGACAGCTTCCGTGCCAGCAAAGTGCGATTCGCCCTTACCGCTCTGGGCATGGTCATCGGGACTGCTTCGGTCATCTTGGTGGTCACCATCGGGCTGACCGGCAAAGAATTCATTCTGAATGAGATCCAGAAGATTGGCACCAACGAGATCTTTCTCGAATACGGCGGTGCGGGCGCGGCGGGCACAGAGAACGCGGTCTATAACGACTCTCTGACGCTCGAAGACGAGAAGGCGGTCGACGCGCAGTTGCCCGGCATCATGTACTCCTCGCCGGTGGTCGAGATGCACGACACCATCAGCTTCGGCAGCGGCGTGGTGAAAGACACACTGGTGCTTGGAGTTAGCCCCGACTATCGCTACATTCGAAACTTGCTGATGCCGTATGGGCGTTTCCTCGATCAGACCGATGAAACGGCCCATTTTAACTGTGCTGTGGTCACTGAAACATTTGCCAAGCTCAGGTATGGGAGTTCCGATGCTGCCCTCGGTCGAGAGTTCGAAATCAGCGGTATCCCCTTTACTATCATCGGAGTATTCAAGGAAAGTGTGACCGACTTTGGCCAGTCGGAGATCGCAGATGAGACCATCATCATTCCCTACTCGGTGGCGCGTTATTTCCAGGGATCGGAGAATGTAAAGGAGATTTACTTCTCGATGAGGAGTATGAGTGAGGTTGGCGATGCGACAACTGAGATCAAACGCATCGTAAGCGCGCGACATAGGCCGAATTCGGTTTATAAGACCCAGGACCTCAGAGAAGTACTCAACATGGCAGCCACGGTTTCAAATATTCTGACGGCGGTGCTGCTGATGGTGGCGGCCGTGACGCTGGCCGTGGGCGGAGTCGGCATTATGAACATCATGCTGGCAAACGTACGGGCGCGAATTCGCGAGATTGGAATACGCAAGGCGCTGGGAGCAACTTCCCGCGAGATCAAGCTGCAGTTTCTGGCCGAGGCCGTGATCATTTCGCTGACGGGGGGCGTGGTGGGGACGATGGTGGGGCTGGCTCTACCTTTATCGGTGCGGCTATTCACGGACTATTCGTTGCCTATTTCCCCGCTGTCGATCGTTATCGCCCTGACCGCTGCGACTCTTGTTGGGGTCGTGTTCGGCACAGTGCCCGCGACGCGCGCGGCACAGATGGATCCCGTGGAATCGCTCAAGTATGAGTAAATTGCCGCAAACGCCGTCGAATCAAGTGGAAAGCGGCGACGAATTGCCGACGCAGGGAGCGAATCTCACGGCTATTTATAGCCTGATTGCGGTAGCTTTGATTGTGGCGATCGGGTTTGCCGTGCTAATCGTGCTGCCCTTCTATCATCGGCGCTAAAATATAGCACCGGAACGCGACTTCCGCGCTCAAAATATTCTGCTTCAACTCGCTATTCAATTGAATTATCGGGGTTTATGTTTCGGTCCGCGATCAGGACGGGGATCCCGTCGATGATGGGAAAGTCGCGTCCACAGGCGACACATTTGAGGGCAGAGCCGGCTGCGACCAGGTCACCTTCACAGGCGGGACAGGCCAACTGCGCCAGGATTTCTGCAGGAATGATAATGGAGCCCATGTTTTTGACAACCTTACTGGATGATGGCGTCGGTTTTTTCGCGGGAGTCGACGGGGCGCTGGGGACGGGCGGCAAACTCGCGCTCGATGCGCTCGTTGGTGCCTGCCTTGGCGAACTCGTAAGCTACGCGAATACCGTTAAAGATGGCGTTGTCGTTGGACGAACCGTGGCCGATGATGCAGACGCCGCGGACGCCGAGAAGCTGTGCACCACCGTATTCGGTGTAGTCGAGGCGACGGCGGAAGTCGTTGAAAGCTTGACGGGATAGCAGGGCGCCGACCTTGGCGGTGACAGTGCGGGTGAGGGATTCGCGCAACACGTCGCGGACGAAGCGGCCGATCCCTTCGCTGGTTTTGAGGGCGACGTTGCCGACAAAGCCGTCGCAGACAATCACGTCAGCGTGGCCGTTGAAGATATCGCGACCTTCCACGTTGCCGATGAAGTTGATGGGCAAGGCTTTAAGCAGCGGGAAGGCGTCGCGGGTCAGGTCGTTGCCCTTGGTCTCTTCCTCACCGATGGAGAGAAGTCCGACGCGAGGCTTGGCGATCTTGAAGACGCTGCGGGCATACATCTCGCCCATGACGGCGAACTGCTCCAGATTGTAGCCTTTGCAGTCGACGTTCGCGCCTACGTCGAGGAGCAGGCAAGGATTTCCCTTTGATGTTGGCATGGGAGTCGCCAGGGCCGGGCGGTCGACGCCGGGCAACGTGCCGAGCACCATCTTGGCCGTGGCCATGGCCGCGCCTGTGTTGCCGGCAGTGACGAAGCCGGCAGCTTTGCGTTCGCGAACCAGCTTGAGCCCCACGCGCATGGAGCTGTCTTTTTTGGCGCGAACGGCGTGCGCAGCCTTCTCGTCCATGCCAATGCGTTCAGAGGCATGGTGGATCACGATGGGAAGGTCTTCATTCTCAAGGTGTTCGTCGAGAAGATCGCGTAGCTCGGGCTCCGGCCCAATGAGATGGACCCGCACCGGCAGCGCGCGGCAGGCAAGAATCGCCCCGCGAATCTCCGGCTCAGGTGCTTTGTCGGAACCTACGGCGTCAAGCGCGATGTCGATGAGCATGGGTGCTCGGGCTACTTTGCGGCTTCCTTAACATCAAGAACAGCGCGCCCCTTGTACTCTCCGCACTTGGCGCAGGCACGGTGAGGTAGCTTCTTTTCGTGACAGTTAGGGCACTCGGAGAGACCTACGGGGGTCAGGAAGTCGTGGGAGCGGCGCAAAGCAGTACGGCGCGTAGAGTGGCGCCTTTTCGGATTCGGCATGGTGCAATTCCTTTCGTGTTCTTGCCTGATTGAGACCGCACTCGGTCTTCAAAGCCTTTCGGCAACAGGGGAGAACACCCTTGATTCTCACTGGGGTCAGGACTTGATCCGGCCACGGAGTCCGGCCAGCGCTTCCCAGCGGGGGTCACTGGGACCCTCATCGCAGGAGCAAGGCTGGCTGTTGCGGTTCTGGCCGCAGCGCGGGCAAAGTCCTTTACAATCAGGCTTGCACAGGGTTCTGACCGGCAGAGCCAATAGGACCTGCTCCCGCAGCACATCTTCAAGCAACAGACTGTCTTTTTGATAATAACCGATTTCTGTTTCCGGTGCTGTTATGGAGCGTTCGGGAGACTCGGAATCGGCGGAGACGGGGCGAAAAATCAGGTCGAATTCGGCGGCCAGGGGAATCTCGACAGGCTCGATGCAGCGCGCGCAGGGAACCTGGAAGTTGCTCGAAAAATTGCCTCTTAGCCGGATGTCGGCAACGATGTCGTGGGGGCCGCGATGCTCATGAAGCACCTCGGCGCGCCCGGCTGTCGCCAGTAGACCGACTTGCTCTGCTTCCTCGCCGAAATCGACTGCGCCTGGAGGCAAAGCCAGGTCGAAATCGATCGGATCGCGTTCCAGTTCAATTACTTTGAATTCCATGGTTCGAGGGTACGGCGGTTGGAACCCGCCGTCAATGTTGGACGGCGGCAGGGACCAGCGCAGATGGAAAGTCGCACGTGGACGCGACCGAAGTGGGTGAACAGAAGAAGAGCAAAGTCGCAGTAGAAGGCGGCTAAAAGTGTGAATTTCGCTCAAAATGGCAGAAAAACAGCAGGAAACTAGTGGAAAGTTCGCGTGTTTTGAGTGGAAATCGCGTGATTTTCGCCGCTTTTCAGCGTATTTTTTCGCTTTTCAGGTGCGAGGAAAAGCTGTCAAAACAATTCCCCAAGGCGGCATTGTGTAGGATCAGGCAAACAGCCTTCTTGAGCGAATCCTGAGAGCTTGACTACTCATTCCGGGTCCGGCCCAACTCACGGAGCGGCGAATCCGCGGGCAGCTCGATGAATGCTCAGAGTTGCTAAAAAGGTACCTGACGGTTAGGCGTAATTCGCCCGGCACTCTTCCAGTTGACGGAAAACGTTCGAGAAGCCAACGTGCGGGCTGATCAAGGGTGGACCATCCGCCTCTTCCTGCTCCCAAGAAATCCCTTCACCTGGCCTATCTTGGCCGTCAGAATGATGCCCGCCATGTCTCTGTCGAGAGCCTTAGGCTGTTTTCCAGAGGCGGCGAAATTGTAAAAACACGCGGCGCGGTGGCGAACAAGTGGACACGATAGATTTGCCATTGTGCAGAAATCTCACGCGCAATCGCAAACTCGTTTCGTGTTATGAAGAAGGGGGTGCGAGCAGACCCGTTCGTGGTCTTGACCTCGATAAGACGAGGCTCTCCTTCCAGGTTGAAAGAAGAGATATCGAAGCCTGCGCCGTCCCCGTCCTCTGCGGCAGTCCAACGTACCTTTCCGGCCAAGTCCGCACGGTTTGCGTGTTTTAGCCTGTGCTTTTCGAGGTCAAGAACGAATGCTTCTCCGGCCGTACCCAGACTACGATTGCGATAGTCTCGTTCAACAGCATCGAATTTCCGGACAAGTCGGCGCAGTCGCGCTGGCATCTCGTCGCTAGACGCCCTTGCAACGGGTGGGGCGACAAAGACCTCAGCGGGTAAGGGTGGTGCAGGTGGAGCCGTTGGAAGAGCTTCAAGAATCCCTGGATGATCTGTAAGATAACGGTCTATCGCATCGAAAATTGCGTTTTGAAAATTCAGTTTTGGTTTGTAGCCAGGAATCCACGGCATACCCAACTCGTCCAGCACGGCCGAAATGTTCTGGTGTTTGAACTCCACTGAGCGGTGAGTGCGCCCAATCTTTGCCATCAGGGCGGCACTATGTCTGGATTTAACGTATCCCCTTCCTGAAAGCTCTGCTCGGAGCATGGAGAAGTAATCGGCTACAATCGCGTCGAGCTCGTCGTTCTGCCAATTGGTCCCGCGCTTTGATTCATCCGTCATTTTCTCTCGGATGCTAAGATGGCCTTCCCGTCCCTCATATCAATCCTCTGCCTCTGGCTCTTCTCTTTATATTCGCTAATGGGCTCTGGAAAACAGGCTATTTTCTTGAGGAGCCTAAAGGCATCCAAAATGGAACTATATCTTATCCGCCCGGGAGAGCCGACAGCACTCATCCAGCATGAATTGCAACCTAACAACGCTCAAGTGTCCGCGAATACAGCTTCTGACCGATCGTGGCCAACCCGGAAGTATCGCGAATTTATTGATGCTAAAGAGCCGCATCAGATCCTTCACTGTGTTCAGGATGACAGCGCATGGAGAAGCGTGTGGTATTCGGTGGCGTGGTCGAGTGGAGTGCCTCGAGGAGCTTTCAACAATTGCTACGAATAGACCGGCTCCGGCCCCAACACCGGCGCACAGTCAATCTCACTGCCGGTCATTAGATCTAATGGCCGATTTATGCTGGCGGTCCACGTATTCCCGAGGAATCTTGTCAAACTCATCAGGCGGATTCGTCGTTGGGCGTTCCAGCGCATCCAGCGCCTTGGCAATCAAGGCTTGGGTTGGCCTGGGTCGAGTTGCCAGCCATTCGTCATGCTGCATGTGCGCCAACTTCTCAGCGACGGCAACATTGATGAACTGGTTCAACGAAACACCCTCTTTTTGCGAGAAATTCTCCGCCACCTTGCGCAGCGAGGGCATGAGCCGAAGGGGAAATTTGCTTACGGCGGATTTCTTCTGGCGCATGGGCATGATATTCAGTTCCTCGCTCGGAATTTGATTAACAACTCGACCGGTGTCATCAGCTTCAGTTGAAAGCGTTTCGCAGCTTGCCTGAAGTGCCGGGTATTGTTGGTCAGGATCACTTCGGCAGATCCGTTGATGGCGACGTCCAGGACCATGTCGTCGATGGTGTCGGGTGACATGGGAAGATGCTGAACTGCAATGAAGACCGGTTCAGCAATAGACTCCAAGGCATCGAGAATTGCGGTCGTCTCCGCCAGGGACTTGCCAGATGCGTTCAAATGACTCTCCCGCAGCGCAACGTCCCGGTATTCACATGCGAGCTTATAATCCATCAGCAACGTAAGTTCGCGTTGAAGTGCCAACCGCACGACTTCCGGGGCAGCGCCTGCATTGGAGCGGAGCGCGGTGATGAGCACGGACGTGTCAAGAACTGCCCTCACGAATCCCTATGGTATCACAGGTGATATCACTACGATATCTCCTCGATGAGGCTTGAATAGGAGAAACGGCCTCCCGAACGTGGTGAGGCTGGCGCGATTTGCGGTGGAATCGCGTGTTTTGCACCGCGCCGGGCGAGGGGTTCATCTTAAGCTTTAGCCATGTACAACGCGAAAGCTTACTCAGCTGCCAGTGCGACATCGCCGCTTGCCTCAACCACGATCGCGCGGCGCGATCCAACCGAAACCGATGTGAAGATCGAAATTCTGTTTTGCGGCATCTGCCACTCGGACCTGCACCAGGTTCGCAACGAGTGGAGTGGGGTGATGCCGACCGTTTATCCGTGCGTGCCGGGCCACGAAATTGTGGGCCGGGTGACGAGCGTGGGCTCGGCGGTGAAGCAGTTTAAAGTCGGCGACATTGCGGCCGTGGGCTGCATGGTCGATTCCGATGGGACTTGTCCGGAGTGCAAGCAAGGGCTGGAGCAGTTCTGTCATAACTCAACGCTCACTTATAACTTCCCCGACAAGCATCTGGGTGGGGTGACGTACGGCGGCTACTCGGACAGCGTGGTGGTCGACGAGCGGTTCGTTTTGCGGGTTCCGTCGAATCTTGACCTGGCGGGGGCGGCGCCGCTGCTTTGCGCTGGAATCACGACGTATTCTCCGCTGCATCATTGGGGCGTGACCAAGGGCAAAAAGGTCGGCATCGTGGGACTGGGCGGTCTGGGGCACATGGGCTTGAAGTTTGCCCACGCGCTGGGGGCGCATGTCGTTCTATTTACGACCTCGGCGAACAAGAAGGACGATGCGCTGCGACTGGGCGCGGATGAAGTGGTGATTTCGCGGAATGCGGACGAGATGGCGAAACATGCGGGAAGTTTCGACTTCATTTTGGACGCGGTTTCAGCCGATCACGACATCAACGCTTATATCAATCTGCTGCGGCGGGACGGGAATATTACGCTGGTGGGGGCGCCGGAGAAACCGCTGGCGGTGGCGGCGTTTGCCTTGCTGTTTGGGCGGCGGAGTTTGTCGGGATCGCCGATTGGCGGCATCGCGGAGACGCAGGAGATGCTGGATTTCTGCGGGAAGCACAACATTACGGCGGATGTGGAAGTGATTCCGATCCAGAAGGTCAACGAAGCTTATGAACGACTGCTTAAGCAGGACGTAAAGTATCGCTTCTCGATCGACATGGCATCGCTAAAGTCCGAATAGTGACCTGGGGGAGAGTGGGCCGTGTTGGTTGATTGGGTTCCGGCGAGAACGTTGCCGGGCCGACGAAGGCTTGGGACTTCGCCGGCCTGGGACGCCTGCTCAGTTGGACCTAATAGCACCCAGAGGTCATTTGAGCAGTAATGCGCCAGCGGGGCAGGCCGGCGCATCCCCGAGATCAATTTTTATCTTGCCCGATGATGCTGGCTGCCACGAACGCTCCTTTGGCGTTGGCTGAGGGAGTGTGCGTGGATGAAACCGCAGCCGATCGGAATGGATTGATCAAAGTTGCACCCATGAAATCGAGCTTCTGTCTTTTCCGGTTTCGCTTAGGTAGTGTCGGGAAGACGGATTTCGTTTCATGGCTTTGAGGAAAAAAATGATGGGTGAAGCGAATTCGGTGACGGGACTCGAGGTGCGAGTGGCGACGGAGCAAGACGGGCCGGGACTGGTCGCGCTGGTTAACTCCGCGTTTGCGATCGAGTCGTTTCTTGAAGGGACGCGGACGGACGACGCCGGACTGATCAGGATGATGGAAAAGGGGAAGATCCTGGTGGCCTTGGATGGGACGGGGCGGCTGGTGGGGTGCGTTTATACCGAGATCCGCGGGGAGCGGGGATACCTGGGGATGCTGGCGATCGATCCGCAGCGGCAGGGGACGGGGCTGGCGCGGCCGCTGGTCGGGGCAGCGGAGGAGCAGTTCAGGCGGATGGGATGCGAGACGGTCGATATTACTGTGTTGAGCTTGAGAGCGGAGTTGCTGCCGATCTATCGGAGATTTGGATTTCAAGAGACGGGAACCGAGGAGATGGGACCGACGCGTTCGCTGAAGCCGGGAGTTGAGTGTCATTGCATCGTGATGTCGAAGCAGCTTTAGGAGCATCTGGCCGAAACGATGCATGGGAGGCCGGAAGGTGCCGGAGTGGGTTCCGCCGAGGTAGGACCCAGAACCGGAAGCGCGCGGACTTTCAAGTTTCTTTTCGTGGCGCCGATGAGGGCAACGTACGGCCCCCCGCGCTGTCCCAGTCGAGGCGAAGGTTCAGCTTCTGAATCGGAAGCTGCGGGAATTGGAAGCAAGGGGCCTCAGGCATACGAAAGGAACTCAATTTATGTCGTTTATTCGGAATATCCCCATTGCGCGCAAGTTTCTGGTGGCTTTTGGCCTGATCTGTCTTTTGTGCACTGGGTTGGCAGTTTACTCGTTTATCTCGCTGCGAGCGATCGCTGCCAAGAGCATTGACGTAAGTGAAAACGCACTTCCGTCGGTGGTCGATCTGGCCAGAATTCGTTCTGCGATCGACTTAACGCGGCGGTACGACCTGGCACTTTTGTTATGCCAGACGCCGGCGTGCACAGCCACAGACGTGGCGGCACGCGAGAAGGCGATCGCTACTTATCAAGAGACGCTGAAGATATACGAGCCGCTGGTGAGCTACCCAGGGGAAGCGGATTTCACCAATAAATTCAAGGCCTCATTTTCTCAATATCGCGAAATCAGCGATCGGGGCGTGGCGCTGCTGGCAGGGGGCAAGACCGGTGATGCGCTGGACCTGATTACCGCCGACGGCACGTTGGCCGTGCTGACCGATGCGCTTGACGCAGCTTCGGGTGACTTTGAACTCAACGTAAAACAGGGAGAGCTGTCGGCTCACATCACCTCTCAAACCAGTTCGCATGCGACGTGGATCAATGTCGGAATCAACCTTTTCATTGTTGGCTTTTGCGCGATCATCGGGGTGGTATTGACGAGAGTGATCGCACCCCGAATTGTGAACGTTCAGGTGGCGCTGCAGCGCATGGCCAATAAAGACATGACGGTGAACGTCAAAGCGACGGGGAAAGATGAGATCGGTCAGCTTGCCGACGCGCTGGACAGTTGTGCGGACTCGATGCGTTCCGTGCTGGGTTCGGTGGCGAAGGGGGCAGAGACGCTTTCAGCGGCGGCAACGGAGATTGGGGCGCGGTCGGTGGAGAGCGCGGGCAATGCGAATACGCAATCGAGCATGACGAACCAGATTGCAGCGGCATCGCAGGAGATGACGGCGACGATCGGCGAGATCAGCCACAATGCGTCGACAGCGGCAGCGGCGAGCCGGGTTTCGGCGGAGACGGCGGACCAGGGTGGAGCGGTGATGCAGGCAGCAGCCGAGACGATGGAGAAGATTGCGACAGCTACCAATACGGTTTCGACCAAGATGGCATCTCTGGCGCAGAGATCTGAGGAGATTGGCAAGGTAGTGAGCGTTATTCAAGAGATCAGCGAACAGACGAACCTGCTGGCATTGAACGCTGCTATCGAGGCAGCGCGGGCGGGCGAACATGGACGCGGGTTTGCGGTGGTGGCGGGTGAAGTGCGGCGGCTGGCGGAGCGGACCAAGGGAGCGACGGAGGAGATTGCTGGAACAATTCGCAGTATCCAGGACGAGACTCGCGAGACGCTGCAGGTGATGGAAGACAGTCGGGCGGCGGTCGAGACCGGGATGGGCGAGACGGCACGGGCGCGCACCAGCCTGGAGGCAATCATCGGGTCATCGAAGCAGGTGGAGCACGACATCGATCTGATCGCGAGCGCGGCCACACAGCAGACGTCGGCGGCGGGCGAGATTTCGGAATCGGCGAGCCAGATTTCGCAGTTGGCGGCGGAGACCTCGCATGGCGCGGAAGAAGCAGTCGAAGCACTCAAGAACCTTGGCTTGCTGGCGAGCGATCTGGATGGAATGATTCGTCAATTCAAGCTTGAGGACGATCACCAGGCGGGTGGAAAGTGGGCTGGGCAGCACGCGCCCGCGACGAAACAATCGCCACGAACGGCACATTCCTAAGCCTGTTGGGCGCGCCTTGACGGGGCGCCAGGGATTGATGAAAAACTTGCGCCCGGTGATGAGGAGAAACTGCCTTGCACCGGGCGTTCGTACAGGATGACAACTTGGGTCGGCACAGGCAAACCGCTGTTTCCAGGGAATTTCTCGGTATTGCCGCCAATTCCTTGAAAAAGTCACGGGACAATTCGCTGGACCCGACACTAAACAAGCAAGAATTGCTTCACCTCGCGATTCGGGGCGCTATGGTAGGCTCCGGTTGTGGACCGTCGAGAGCGAAGCCGTCTCGCGTCGGATTGCATCAAAGGTTTGGAGAGAGACTCGTATGAATGCCACCAAGTATGACCTGACCGTGATCGGATCGGGGCCATCAGGGCAGCGCGCCGCCGTGGCAGCCTCCAAGATGAAGAAGCGCGTCGCGGTGGTTGAATCGCGGGCAGTGGTGGGCGGGGTGTGCGTGAATACGGGCACGATTCCGTCGAAGACCATGCGCGAGGCGGTGCTGCACCTGTCGGGATATAACTACCGCTCGGTCTATGGGATGAATTACAAGGTCAAGGAAAAGATCACGATGGCGGACCTGGCATTCAGGGTCCAGGCGGTGATCAAGACCGAGGTTGATGTGACGGAGGCGCAGCTTTCGCGCAACGGGATCGACGTCATTCACGGAGTGGCACGATTTATCGATCCCACACACATCAGGGTGGAGGGTCCGCAGGGCGATACGACGCTTGAGTCGGACCGGGTGATTATCGCGGTGGGAACGCATCCATCGAGTTCTTCGAAGGTGCCGATCAACGGCAAAACGATCATCAATAGCGACCAGGTGCTGGATTTGCCGACGTTGCCGCGTTCTCTGATCGTGGTGGGCGGCGGCGTGATCGGGGTCGAGTACACGTGCATGTTTGCGATTTTGGGCGTGCGGGTGACGCTGATCGAGAAGCGCAGCAAACTGCTCGAGTTCGCGGACCAGGAGATTGTCGAGTCGCTGAGCTACCACTTGCGGGACAGCCGGGTAACGCTGCGGCTGGGCGAGGAAGTGGAAAGCGTGCAGGAGCTGCCGGATGGCACGGTGGTGGCGAATCTAGAGAGCAAGAAGCGGATCTCAGGCGACGCACTGCTGTACGCGGTGGGACGGCAGGGAGCGGTGGACGAGCTGAACCTGGCGGCGGCGGGCATTGAGGCAGACTCGCGAGGTCGCATTCCGGTGGACGAGAACTATCGGACCAAGGTCGAGCATATTTATGCCGCGGGCGATGTGGTGGGCTTTCCGGCGTTGGCGTCGGTATCGATGGAACAGGGGCGAATCGCGGCGCATCGGGCGTTCTCAGACAGTGCGACCAGTTCGAACCCAAGCTTTTATCCTTACGGCATTTACACGATTCCGGAGATCAGCTTTATCGGCAAGACGGAAGAGCAGTTAACCGACGAGGACGTGCCGTATGAAGTGGGCATGGCGTATTACCGCGAGACGGCGCGAGGACAGATACGGGGCGACACGACCGGAAGGCTCAAGCTTATCTTTCACCGGGATAACCGCAAGGTTCTGGGAGTTCATATTATTGGCGAGGGAGCCAGCGAACTGGTGCACATTGGGCAGGCGGTGATGACGCTGGGCGGGACGGTGGACTATTTCGTCGACACAGTTTTCAACTATCCAACGCTGGCGGAGTGCTACAAGGTGGCAGCCTTTAATGGGCTTGGCCGGTTGCATCGCTACCAGTCGGAGTAAGAACAGGCGCTCCCATACCCTGAGGAGGGTGCAATGACTACCGCGATCGGCGTCGTAATGACCGAACATATTGTGGCCGGGAGGCTTGAGGATCATCAACTTACCGGCGAGACGGTGCGCTTCCCTGCAGACCCTAAAGAACTGGATGCGCTGGTGGCGATTCCGGGCAGCGAACTGGTAGAAAAGCTGGCGACGCATGTATTGGAATTGGTGGGCGCGGGCCAGAGCCGAGTGGAAGCGATTGGTGTTGCGGTGCCGGGAGTGATCCGGCACGGGATTGTCGAGGACAGCCCTAACCTTACACAAATCAAAGGCATGCGGCTGGCCGAGGAGCTGGGGAACGCACTGACGGCCAAGGGAATCACGGCGCCGGTGCATGTGGCCAACGATGCCGATGCGATTGCTGCCGGGGTAGCCGCTACGCGCGGGCAACTGAACCGGCTGACGCGGGTTTGGACCATTGGCAACGGCATTGGCTACGGGCGATGGCCTTACGTGGAGGGAGTCTGGGAGGGCGGGCACATTACGGTGACGCTGGACCCCAAGGAGCGTTTTTGCGGTTGCGGCGGGGTAGGCCATCTGGAAGGCATTATGGGCTACCGAGCGATGCGGCTGCGCTTTCTGGATCGGGAGCCGGAGGAAATCTTCTTACATGCCAAGCAGGGAGATCAGCGCTGCCGGGACTTTGTGGATCTATGGCATCGGGCGCTGGCGGCGGCGACGGCTTCGTTCATCCACCTGGCAGGGCCGGGACGGTTTTATTTCACGGGGCACAATGTCGGATTTCTGGAGTTGCCGGTGCTGCGCAGCCATCTGGAAGGCATGGTCAAGATGAGCCCGCTGCAGAGCTATTCGCTCGAGATATTGCCGTCGGATGATGAGACGGCGCTGATCGGCGCGGGCGTGAGTGCGCTGCGGGCGCTTACCTGGTAAAGGCCGCCGTTCCGGGGCAGGCAATCACCGCATCCGCAAGTAAGTGTGCGAGATGCGGTCATGCCAACTGAGGTGCTGCTCGTCGAATAGAGCCCAGACGGCGCCGAAGCCGACGGGCAACAGGGACAGGATCATGGCGCCGAACCGGTTGCGCAACTGGGCGCGGCTGGGGGTCTTGCCGGTCACTGTGCAAAGGCGGATGCCGGCGTAGTTCATGCCCGGAGTGGCTTTGGCGAGCAACAGAAAAACCAGGTGGTAGACGAGCCAAGTGGAGACGAGGCCAAGGATTGCGGCAACTTCCATGGGCTTGCCTGTGGGCAGTTGGCGCATGTTGATGGCAGCGGCAAATGTTGCCAGCACGAACGCGCCACCGATCAGGCCGGTATCGACCATGGAAGCCATCAACCGCCAACCGATATGCGCGACCGGCGCAGCCTGGATGGCAGGAAGTGGATCTTCTTCAGGCAGAGTGACTTGCCAGGGCTGAGCGTCGAGCTCCATACCGGACCATTCGGGGCCAGGGTGGGACACGCTAGGGGAGGGAAAGGCATTCCAGGCGGGCGAGTTCCAGGAGGTCGGCGTCAGCGATTCCGTGACGGATGCAGTCGCAGGCTCGGCCGCTACCGCCTGGGGATCGACTTCAAAGATGCTGAGTTGGTCTTCGGCCTCGACGGGCGCTGCGGAGTGCATTTCAGCCAGGCGGGGACGCAGCTTGCGGGTGGCGATCAGTTCGCGGGGAAACTGGATGAGGTTTGCCTGCGGCGGCTGCGAGCCCGCAACCTCGATGGGCTCATTGCGCAGCGAGGCGCTGACCTCGCGCTGCGTCCAAATCTCAGGGGGGGGATCAAGTAGTTCTCGAGACTGGGTGGAAGCCGGTTCAGCGGGAATGAAGGGCATGTCCGGGTCCCAGCGAATACCAAAGGCGCGGGATTCGGAAGCGTTGCTTACGGCGGGCTCTACGGCCGGAATTGGAGGCGGAGGCGGTGCGACGACGTGTGACGCAGTTGGCTGTGACGCGGTCCGCTCAGGAAGCTCCGTATGTGTTGATTCGATAGGTGTCTTACGCGATGTCTTACGCGCGGATTCCGATGCTTCGGAGGCGGCGCGCTGGGGACGAGCCGGTTTCGGCGCGGCCTGAGACATGGTTTCGACGACGGCGGGCTGGCCGGGGGAGGATTCCGCTGGAACTGACTGCTGCGCGGGGCGCTTGGCGACGTGCGCTTCGGCCGCCTGCATTTCGCTGTAGCTGGGAGCCTTGGCATAGCGTGCGGCCACACGAGCCGCGGCTTGACCTGCACGGCTTGAGTCGGAGCCGGGCGCCTTTATGGGAACGCCTTGAACGGCGGAGGAGCTTTTTCTGCTTTTATGAGCCGCGAGACGCTGGTTCACTTCCTGTTTCCAGGAAGGGGGCGCGAGATTGGGTTGGCTATTTGTGCTCAAAGCTCCAATGTCCCTTCAAGTGCGGCTCTCCAATGCGATGAAACGAATCGACACCGAACCGCGATTTAGGTTTTCTCACGGGAACTGCCAGATCGTGAGACAACGTTGATCTTGCGAGAGTTTGGAGGTTCACGTGAGAACACAGTTCAGCAGTCCGGGCCTTATGGCCGGTACGAGTATGACAACCCGATTTGTCTGCTGCCAGAGCTGCGTGGCGCACGTCCCAAGCTGGAGAGCCCAGATTTGCTATTCTGAGCCTTGGTCCCGGAATGAGTCCTCGCACTTTTGTGTTTATCACGGCGCTAGCCCTATGTCACCTGTCGGTTAGGGGGCAAGGGGTGATCAATGCGTTACCCCCTGCACAGAGTGTCGCGATTCAGGACACTTCCGCGCCCCAAGGCGCAACAAAATCTCTTCCCGAAGATCCTGGCCAGGAAGCGTTGCCGGTGGCTCAGCCCGAAGCTGCGCCCGCGACGGGAGAGCCGGTTGAGTTCAAAGCTGACCGGCAAACGTGGGTTGGAGACGTTGCGACTCTCTATGGAGTCGAGGAATTCCGCTATCGGGACTATGTTTTGCGTGCCGACAAGATTGTGTGGGATCGGGCTAGTTCAGAGGTGCAGTTTGAGGGCCACGTGCAGGTGGTGGGCGGCCCGGACGACCTGATGCTAACGGCGTCGCATGGGGATATGCGGCTAAATATGCACACGGCAAGGTTTTACGACGTGACGGGCACAACCGGCGTGCGCAGGGCTGGACGCACGGTGGTGTATTCGACGCCGACGCCGTTTACGTTTTCCGGGCGGGTGCTGTTGCAAACCGGCGAAGGGAAATACCGAATCATTGACGGCGCGATGACCAACTGCCGATTGCCCAAGCCGGACTGGGAGATTCTGTCGCGGCAGATGCGGCTCGAAGACGGGCGGGCAGCTACTTCAAATGCCCACTTGAAATTTCTGGGAATCCCAGTGTTTTATTTTCCTTATTTGTCGCATCCGACGGACGAAACAGGCCGGGAAAGTGGCTTGCTGATGCCGGTAATCCCGAGCAATTACAACTCGATCCGCGGGTATACGTCGGGAGAACAGGTTTATTGGGTCATAAACCGCAGCGTGGACTTGACGGTAGGGGCGGAATACTACAGCAAGCGGGGTTTTGCGCCCAAGGGCGATTTTCACTATAAAGGCGCGGGGCTTGACCACCTGACGGCAACATGGAATGCGCTGCTCGACCGTGGCGTGGAGCAATTGCAGACGACGGGAGCGCAGGCGGGTCAGACAGTGCTTGTGAACCAAGGCGGCGTGGATATTGTGGCTCTTGGCCGCAAGGATATTTCTGAAGACACGCGGGCAGCCGGCAGCGTGGAATATCTTTCGGCCTATGTGTATCGCCTGGTGTTTAGCCCCAATTACTGGCAGGCGATCAGTTCGGAAGTGAAGAGCGATGTATCGCTGACGCATGAGCGCCAAGGGCGAGTTCCGTCCTTGCAGTTTTCGCGGTTTCAGACGTTTGCCAGCGCCACGGAGGGCCAGGAAGCGCGCATTTTGCGGCTGCCTAATTTTCGATATGACATTCTCGACAGGCCTTTGGGGGAATCGGGCGTGTATTGGGGGTTGGGGTCGTCTGTGGCGCATTTGGGACGCGCGGAACCGGACTTCCATGCACACAATGTGGGGCGGATCGATATTTATCCGCATGTGTCGCTGCCGTTTCACTTGGATGGCTGGAGTTTTGTTCCGGAGGCGGCGGTGCGGGAGACGCTTTATTCCGGCAGCCAGACGCCAGACCTGACGGGAGCGAAAGGCGGAGTGCCGACATTCAGCCACGACTCTCTGAACCGCAGTGACGTGGAGGCCTCGCTCGATGTGCGTCCGCCGGCGGTGGAACGAGATTTCACGCTGGGAAATCGCGAATTGCGGCATGTGATCGAGCCGGAGCTGACCTATCGATTTGTTGGCGGGATCAATGCGCAGGCCAGGAATGTTCCGTTGATCGACGCTACGGATATTGCCACGGACACGAACGAAGTGGGATTCAGGCTGACGCAGCGGTTTTATGTGCGGCCGACGGGGCAGCCCGTTTGTGCGGCGAGCGATGAGGAAACAGACGAGCCGTGCCCAGCGCAGCCACGCGAATGGGCAAGCTGGGAGATTGCGCAGAAGTTTTTCTTGAACCCGAATTTTGGCGGGGCGCTGATTCCGGGGCGACGCAATGTATTTGACTCGACGCTGGATCTAAGCGCCGTGGCGTTTCTGACTTCGCCGCGGAATATATCGCCGGTGACTTCACGGCTGCGGTTTGAGGCGATCAACAATCTGCGCGTGGAGTGGGATTTGGATTACGACTCGATCGCGGGGCAGTTGGGCGCGAATAACCTGTTTGCCGGCTATAGCTGGGGCAAGACCACTGTGGGCGTTGGTCACGCCCTGCTAAACGCGGTGGATGAAGAAGGCAGCGCCGCCACGCTGGTGAAAAGCCAGCAGTTGCAGCCTTTCATCGAGATTGGCAAGCAGACGGGCACGGGGTTTAACATGGCCGCCAACCTGGGCTATGACTTCACGCAGAAAACGCTGCAGTATGCCGGCATCCAGGGCGTCTATAACTGGGATTGCTGCGGACTGACGATGGGCTATCGGCGGCTTGACCTGGGAACACTTCGCGGCAACGATGCGGAGTATCTTTACAGCTTCACGTTTGCCAATTTCGGCTCGATTGGGAGTGTGCGGCGGACGAATACGGTGTTTCGGGATCGAACGTTGCCTCCGCTCTACTAAGATCGGCTAACAACAGCTAGTCCAGGGTTGCCTTTCGCGGGGCGGCGCGTCCACTCTAATGGGCTTCGGCTGGGGCCGCGGCTGGAGTATCCTTTTGAAAGAGGATTTACCTTGTCACGTTTCTGTTTATGGGCCGCCCTGCTGGCATTGGGCGTGGCCGCCGGGTGCAAAGCCCAGACTTCCACGCAGGCGCAGATCGACTCAACCCTCACGCGTCATATTGAAGTGATGGTGCGATCGCAATTCGGAGTTCCGCAGGACTACACCGTGAGTGTGGGAACGCGCAAACCTAGCCAGATACCGGGTTATGATGCGTTGCTGGTGACGGTTTCGCGAGGCGCCAAGGCCACTGTCGTCGATTTTCTGCTTTCGACGGATGGCACGAAGCTGGCGCGGCTGGAGACGTTTGACCTGGCGAAGGACCCCATCTTTTCGATCGACGTTGCGGGTCGGCCAGTGCGCGGCAATCCGGACGCCAAGGTGACTTTGATTAACTTCGACGACCTGGAGTGCCCTTATTGCGCGCGCTTGCACCAGGAGCTTTTCCCGAGGACACTGGAGCGCTACAAGGACAAGGTCCGCTTCATTTACAAGGACAATCCGCTGGCCGATATGCATCCGTGGGCGACGCATGCCGCAGTCGATGCCAACTGTTTGAACACGCAGAATACGACTGCCTACTGGAGCTATGTGGACTATCTGCACTCGCATGGGCAGGAGATTAATGGCGAGGATCGCAGCCTGCCGAAGAGTTTTGCCGCGCTTGACCGCATTGCACGCGAGCAAGGGACGCTGGCGAAGTTGGACGGCGGCAAGCTGGACGCATGTATTTCCAAGCAGGATGAGGCGCAGGTCAAGGCTTCGATGAAAGAAGCGGAGACGCTCAAGATTGACTCGGCTCCGGCTGCATTTGTGAATGGCGAGCGGGTGGATGGAGCCGTGCCCGAGCAGAAATTGTGGCTGGTGATTGACCGGGCATTGCGGGCTGCCGGCGTGGAACCGCCTCCGCCGGATGCGGCTGCGCAACCGGTCTCAGCAGCTCCGGCGCATGCGGCGGGCGCCGGCAATTAAGCTTCAGGGACGCGCGGTTTATGCCGTCAGGCCGGTGCGGCGATTTATGCTTTAATGCCGGGAGTGTTTTCGAGCTTCCGAGGAGAGATAACGTTGCAAGTGGTTGAATTTTCGCACACGCGTTTGCGTTTCGCTGTGGTTGCATTGGGCATCGGAACTCTGCTGGCAGTAGGGGCTGGCTGTCACCGGGCTCCCACGGTGGACGTGATGGCAACGGTGAACGGGAAGGACATCTTTCGCGCGGAACTCGAGAAATCCTATAACGATTTCAAGGCCAGCCAGGGCGAGAGCCCGCAGGAACGCTCTCTGGAGCAAAGCAACATTGAACGATTGAACATATTGCAGCAGTTGATCGAAGAAGAGATTATGCAGCAACAGGCCGCGAAGATAAACCTCGTGGCGAGCGACGATGAGGTCAATGCCAAGCTGACCGAGTTCAAGGCGCTGTCGACGCAGGAGGAGTTTGACAAGACTCTGAAGGCGCGCAATGAAACACTCGATGATGTGAAGCGCGATATCCGGCGCAACATTACGGAGACGAAGCTCCTAAACAAGGAAATCGACGCCAAGATTAACATCACCGATACGGAAATCAGCAACTATTACAACCAGCACAAATCAGAGTTTAACCAGATTGAACCGGCGTATCACCTGGCGCGCATCGTGGTGACGGCGGCTCCCTCGCAGCAGGTGAACAATCTGCAAAACAGCAAGGCGTCAAGCGAAGCGGATGCGAAGAAGAAGATCCAGAATCTGCGCAACCGTCTAGATAGCGGCGAAGCGTTTGCAACGGTGGCGGCGAGCTTTTCGGAGGATCGGGCGGCGAGTTCTAATGGCGGCGATCTTGGTTTTACCTTTGAAACACCTTTGCGCACGAGCGCACCCAGTGTTTTCGCAGCAATAAGCAAGCTCAAGGCGGGCCAGTCTACCGATATTCTGACGGAGACGGACGGCGAGGGCGCGGGGCGCAGGGTGGTGGGTTATTCGATTTATATGTTGATCGAAAAACGGCCGGCGGGCCAGCGCAACCTGAGTGACGCGAGCGTCCAGCAAATGATACGCCAAGGTCTGCGGAACAGCCACGCGCAACTGCTGAAGAGCGCCTACTATGAAGTGCTTCATGACCAGTCGAAGATCCGCAACTACTTCGCTGAGCAGGTATTGAAGCAGGGCGCGCAGTAATTCACTTTCTTTTGGCACGCGTGCCCGAAGCAAGCACCCCGGCAAACAGACCTATTTGATGGCGCTGATACAAGCTCTGTGCAAGATCAAGCTCGATCCGAGCGCGCCTCAGTATTAGAACGGCGGAAATTCTCCTGGGAACCGGATGGCGAGGATCGCCGTATCGGTTAGCAGAGGTTGCCATGCAGAGCTTGCGCCAGGACATTTCCTACGCCTTACGGCAGATGCGGTTGTCGCCCGTTTTCACATTAACGGCCATGCTCACGCTCGCGTTGGGTATCGGCGCGACTACCGCGATTTTTTCGCTGATCAATTCGATCATGCTCAAGTCGCTGCCGGTGGTCGATCCATCGAGCCTGTATCGCGTGGGCGAGGGCAACGACTGCTGCGTCGAAGGCGGCCCCGCGGATGTGTGGGGTATGTTCCCCTACGAGCTTTATCTGCGCTTCAAGGCGGCCGCGCCGGAGTTTGAACAACTGGCTGCGTTCCAGGCGGGCGGAACGCAGTTTAGCGTGCGGCGCGGTGGGACCAATGAGTTGTCGAAACCTTTGCGGAGTGAATTTGTATCGGGGAATTATTTCTCTACATTTGGGATCAAGGCCTATGCCGGCAGGGCGCTGACGCCTGCGGACGATCAACCGGCAGCCCCGCCGGCGGCGATGCTCAGCTTCCACGCGTGGCAGCAGGAGTATGGCGAAGACAAGAAGATCGTGGGCTCAACCTTGATGCTGGATGGACACCCGTTCACGATCGTGGGCATCACGCCTCCGGGATTTCACGGGGAGACGCTGCGCAGCGATCCGCCGCAGATGTATGTGCCACTGCAGCAGGAGCCCGCGATCCTGGGCACCAATTCCCTGCTCAAGCAAAAGAATTCGTGGTTGCGCGTGATTGGTCGGGTGCGACCGGGGGCCAATGTGAACAGTCTGGGCCCGCGGTTCACGGCGATTTTACGGACGTGGCTGGTGACGGATTTTGTCGGCGAGGAGTTCAAGCAGTATTTGCCGCAACTGAAGGCGATGCTTCCGAAACAGAACGTCAAGGTGATTCCGGCGGGCGCAGGTGTGGGGGCGATGAAGGCTGACTATGCGGATAGTTTGCGCATACTGCTGATCGTCTGCTCGCTGGTGCTGCTGATTGCGTGCGCCAACATTGCGAATTTATTGCTGGCGCGTGGTGCGGCGCGGCGTTCGCAAACATCGGTGCGGCTGGCGCTGGGTGCATCACGGAAGCGGTTGCTGCGGCAGTCGGTGACGGAGAGCCTGGTGCTGTCGTTGTTCGGCGGAGCGGCGGGAATCCTGATCGCATTTGTGGGAGTGAAGGTGATTGTGGCGCTTGCATTTCACAGTGCCAAGTTTGTGCCTATCGATGCTGCGCCGTCGCTGCCGATTCTCGGATTCGCATTGGGATTGTCGCTGGTGACCGGACTGCTGTTTGGCGTTGTGCCGGCATGGCTCAATACGCGCGCTAATCCGGCTGAAGCGTTGCGCGGGGCCAATCGCAGCACACGCGATCGGTCTTCGCTGCCGCAGAAAACACTGGTTGTGGTGCAGGCGACAGTCTCGATCGTGTTGTTGGCGGGATCGGGACTGCTCATTCGCAGCTTGCAGAAAATGGAGCGGCAAGATTTTGGATTCGAAGTTGACCATCGCGTGAACATCAGTGTGAATGCGCCTTTTTCAAGCTATTCGTACGAGAAGCTGGAAGCAACTTATCGCGAGTTGGAGACACGGCTTTCGCAGATTCCGGGTGTGGAGCGGGCGGCATTGGCTCTCTATAGCCCCTTTACCGACAACTGGGGCGAGATGGTGATTCGCGAAGGTCAAGGAGTGGTCAATGTTACGGAGGACCATGGATCGTCCTGGGATCATGTGAGCCCGGGCTACCTTGAGACGATGGGGCAGCGCATTGTGCGGGGGCGCGGCATTACCGAACAGGACACAGCGACGACACTCAAGGTGGCAGTTGTGGACGAAGCCTTTGTGCGCAAGTTTTTCAAGCCGGGAGAGAATCCCATCGGCGCGCACTTTGGTCTGAACCTGCCGCAAAATGACAAGACATTTGAGATTGTGGGCGTGGTGCACGAAGCAAACTACACTGATCCGAGCGGGCATTGGAAACGGCCCTTGTTCTTTGTGCCGCTATCGCAGCATGTACACTCTGACACGGCCATGATGCAGATGATCGACGATCGAACGCACCTGATCGAGAGCGTCGTCCTGCAATTGCGCGGAAGCATGGAAGGGCTTGAACCGCAGGTGCGGCGGGTGTTTGCCGAGGTTGATCCGAATTTTTCTGTGATCAGTTTCGAGTCGATGCAGGAGCATGTTGCGAACCGGCTCGATCAACAACGGACGGTGGCTCAAATGACGGGGCTGTTTGGATTTCTGGCGCTGGTATTGGCTGCGGTCGGATTGTATGGAGTCACGGCCTATAGTGTAGAGCGGCGCACGAGCGAGATTGGTGTGCGCATGGCATTGGGTGCGGATCGGGGCAGCGTGGTGCGCATGGTGCTGCGTGGCGCGTTTACACAGGTGCTGATCGGGCTGGTGATCGGCATCCCGGTTTCGATTGGATGCTCGAAGCTGATTGCGGCTCAACTTTACCAGGTCAAGGGATGGGATCCGATTGTGCTCGCCGGATCGATCTTCGCGTTGGGAGCCTGCGCACTGGTGGCGAGCATAATTCCTGCACGCAGGGCGGCGTCGATTAATCCGGTGACGGCACTGCGCGTGGAATAGTTGATATGAGGAAATATCGCGGCATGTGTTGGGTCTGAAGTACGTCGAAGAACAGCAGCAGATTCTTCTCTCACCACCCCCGAACTGAAAAGCGTTCGGGGCCCCGTTCGCTCAGAATGACACAGTCAGAATTTGGTTGGGTTTTTTGGGCTGCGGATAGTCGATCAAGAGTAAATCCCGCGATCCATGATTGAATAATCCAGAAGCGATTGCCCAGCTTCGAGGGAGCCAAAGAGAAACGGCCCCCGCGAATGGCGGAGGCCGTTGGAGTAGATAAGAGGAGAATGTGAAGCTTACTTCAGGTTTCCGTTCGAGTCCATGGTAATGCCGCCCGGTCCCTTGTCCTTCTTCTCTTCGTTGGCTTTCCTGGTGCCCATGGCCTTGGCGCTCCAGTCCTTGGCCGAAGCAACGTCGGCCTTGACTGCATTGGCGTCACCGTAATCGATGTCGGCCTTGCGGCGATAGATCAGGTTCAAGTACGCCATAGCGTCGTCGTAGTTGGCGCGGTTGGCAACGGCCTGGTTGAGGTACTGCAAGCCCTCGGCAACGAGCGGACCGTTCTGTTCCTTGAGGGTATCCATGACCTTCTTGGGCGCCTTGACATTGCCTTCGCCGTCATCGTTGACGCCGACGGGAACGAGAGCCTTGAGAGTATTCTCATGGGCCAGGGTCCAGTCGATGACGCCGATGGTGTAGGCAGCTTCAGGATCTTTGGGATCGATGGCCAGGACCTTTTTTTGCCAAGTCTTGGCTTCGTCAAATTTCTTGATACTGAAATAAATGGCGGCGATTTGCTTGACGCTGTTTACGTCGCTGGGATCCTTGTCCAGAACTTCCTGGAACATGCTGATCGCCTGCTGCGCGGTCTTGAGGTTATCGGGGGTATCGAGTCCTGGCACGACGTTTTGCGCGAGGGCCGTTGCCAGATAGCTCTTGGCCATAGGCAGACTGGGATCAAGTTCAGTGGCTTTCTGGAAGTGACCGATCGCTTCTTCGTAATGGGCGCTCTTGTAAGCGTCCACTCCCTTGTTTAGCTGGTCACGGGCTGCCAGGCGGTTGCACCCGCTCATGGAGAGCACCATGCCGCCCAAGGCAATCACCAGCGCCGTAATTCGTGCGGGTCCATTCATGTTCGTATCCTTCTCCTTCAGGGCGTGTCTAAAGCTTCGCGCACCTGGAATCTTGATAAAGCCGGTTTACGGGCGGGAGAATCCGAAACCAGGATGAAAAAGAATTGTACTCCTGTTGCGACCCGAATAACCTGCCCCCAGATACGACGGGCCACTCAGCGAACAACCATCAAGCACAAGCCGTCAATGACGGGCGCTAGCAGCATGTCGGAGCAGTGCCGAACGATGGCGATTGCAGGAGCCGGGATCGAGTGCAGGGATTGCCGCACGTGATCGAGTCCTGGCAGCCGTCGCCGTCCGGGCCGCCGAACGCATGTAGCGCTCAGCGACCTGCCCCGGCGCGCGGCTATTGTCCGGCCATGATCTTAGGCGTCATCAATCCGATGTGGTCGACGTTTGCCGCCTTGCCGATATCGATCACCTCTGCGACATAAGCGAAGTTGACGTCGTCGTCACCTCTGACGAACATCACGCGCTCGGCGCGGTTGGCATAGATTTCAGTCAGACGCGGAAGCAGTTCGGCCTTAGCGTAGTCTGTCTCGTTGATCTTGTACGCCGGAGCACCACCGGGCCGATAGATCACCTGTACCACGATGGTACGATCGGTCGGCGGCGGGTTTTTGGTCGGATCCTTTGGCGGCTGGGGCACCAGCGCATCCAGTCCTTTGGGCGTCACCGGCACGATCACCATGAAGATGATGAGCAGCACCAGAAGGACGTCGATCATGGGCGTAACATTGATGTCGCCCATCGCGCCACCACTACTCCCCGTTGACATTGACATGGCTTCGAACTCCTCGATTCGTCGAAATCGTTAAATAAATCAAGCGATACAAGCGGACTTATTGACCGCCTGCTCCGCCAGCGCCTTCGCGCTTCTGCGTCAACAGGCCGACCTCATCCACACCGGCGGTACGCACGGCATCGATGGCGTCTTCCACGGCGCGGAACTGTGCGCGCGCATCAGCGCGGATGAAAATGGTTTTGCCCGGCTTGTCGGCAAGCTTGTCACGGACCCTGGCGCCAAGCTCGCTGGTAGCGACCTTGTCCTGGCCCAGAAACACGCCACCGTCACGGGTGATGGCCACGACGATTGCATCCTCTTTATCAGCGTCGGGCATGGAGGTAGGGTTATCGACCCTGGCCATATCGACCGACACCTTATTTTGGAGCATGGGCGTAATGACCATGAAGATGATCAGCAGCACCAGCATGACGTCCACCATGGGAGTCACGTTGATGTTGGAACTGACCTTGCTGCCTTCGTTACGAACCGCGATTGCCATTGCTAGGGCTCCGTGCCTCAAGATTTTTTATTCCGGATGGCTTCCGGCGTGAATCACCAAACTACCTGCTGGGCGAGTTGGAAGCCGTTGGGCGGGAGAATCTCTCCCCCGCCCTCCGCAACATCTCGCTCAGGCTGAAAGCCGCTTCGCTTAGCGCTTGTGGCTCTGCTTGATGAAGTAGTCGATCAATTCGCTGGACGAGTTATCCATCTCGACGTCAAACGATTCAACACGGCCGGTGAAGTAGTTGAACGCCATAACGGCGGGGATGGCCACGAGGAGGCCGAACGCCGTGGTGACCAGGGCTTCAGAAATACCACCGGCGACGGCGCCGATGCCTGAGGTCTTCTGGGTAGCGATCTGCTGGAAGGCGTTCAAGATGCCGACGACGGTGCCGAACAGACCGACGAAGGGGGCCGTGGCGCCGATGGTGGCCAGGACGCTAAGGCCGCGCTTCAGCTTGGCATGCACGATGGCTTCGGCGCGTTCGAGGGCACGCTGCGAGCTCTCGATGGTTTCTTCGGTCGGGAGACCGGAGGAAACGCGGAACTCCTGCAGACCAGCGGTGACGACTTCGGCAAGGTGCGACTTCTTGTTGCGGTCGGCGATCTTGATTGCTTCTTCGAGCTTGCTGTCCTTGAGGGCACCGGCAACCTTGGGAGCAAATTCACGAGACTGCTTACGGGCAGCTGAGAAATACAGGTAGCGATCGATCATAACGGCGAGCGACCAGATCGACTCGATGAAGAGAATGACAGCAACAGTCTTGGCCAGATATCCCATGTGGCCCCATAGCCCCATCGGCGTAAAGCTGACTGTCTGCTCTTCCTGGAAAAGTGCCAGGCTGCTGACCGTGTGCGAAGCGAAATGTGCGAGCTGAGCGAGAATCACTGAATCGTTCCTCCTAAGGAGTTTTCTTTTGATTGCGACTACTTACGGCTGCTGGGAATGCGGGTCTTTCCGGATTCGCATTCAGGTCAAAATGAAGCCCTTCGCGCATGGACAGCGAAAAGGGCCATGGAGTTCAAAATCATCCACCCAGGCTGAAGATAACGTTGACCGTGGTTTCGACTTCGACCGGGTCATTGTTGAGCAGGTAGGGTTTGTAGCGCCAGGACTTCACAGCATCGAGGGCCGCCTGTTGCAGCATGGCGGGACCGCTGATAACGCGAAGATTTTCAATCGACCCTGACTTGGAAATTGTGGCCTGCAGGACCACGGTTCCCGACACGCGCGCTGCTTTGGCGATAGGGGGATAAACCGGGGAAGTTTTCTGCAAGAGCATACCGACCGCGACACCGGCCGAGATGTTCACCTTTTTGGGAGCCTCAGCCTTTACCTTGGGAGCGGAGCCGGAACCGAACACGCTGCCGAGTACGCCGCCCGAGCTACCGCCCAAACCTTCCATACCGGCCACACCAAAGCCAGCCGACGGAGGAGCTTCCTTCTCGGCGACCATCTTGATGTCGTGGGGGATGCGGGTGGGAGCCGTGAGCTGATTGTTCATCATCTCTGACTGTACGTGAACGACGTGAACAACTTCAGCAGGTGGTGGTGGCGGCGGTGGCGGCGGTGGAGGCGGTGGCGCTACCAGAAGCGTTGTCATCATGGTCTTAGGAAGCGCCTCGGGATAGATCAGCGGAAGGAGAATGAGCAGCAGCAGAACGGAGCCGTTGGTGATGAAAGTCACCATCATCCAATACTTGCTTTTGCTCTTGATCCTGCCTCCGGATTCAAACGTGGAATCTTCAAACATGGCCAGCCTCGAATCGGGTGTGGGTTACTTCTATTTAGACACCGGGCAAATCAGAAATGTTCCCGCGCTTCTAAACAGCACCAAACAGCGTGCTCAACCTATACCAGACATTGCACCGACATGCAAAAGGTGCTGCAAAATCGGTGCAAATCTGGCGTAGACACTACATGCGTGCGCGCTTGGCAGAGGGTAAAGCCGCGACCTTGCCATGTGTTGCGCGATACTGCTGCCAAGCGACGAGCATAGGCGCCGCGACAGCGATCGAAGAGTATGTACCTATCAGGATGCCTACGACAAGAGCAAACGAGAAACCTCGCAGCACCTGGCCGCCAAACACGTAGAGCGACAGCACGGTGAGAAAGGTGAGGCCTGAAGTCAGAACGGTTCGGCTCAGGGTCTGATTGATGCTGCAATTGACGACATCGGGCAGCGACTCGCGACGGCTCAGGCGCAGATTTTCGCGGATACGATCGAAGACAACGATCGTGTCGTTCATCGAATAGCCGACGAGTGTGAGGATCGCTGCGATAACGGTCAGGCTGATTTCCTGTCCGGTCAGCGCGAAAAATCCCACGGTGATGAGAGTGTCGTGAAAGCATGCCACCACGGCCGCCACGCCGTAAATCAACTGGAAGCGGAACCACAGGTAGACGAGCATGCCGAGCAGCGAGTAAATCGTTGCCATGCCAGCCTGCTTCTCTAACTGATGTCCTACCGTCGGTCCCACTACATCTACCTTGACGCCGTTATCGTTGAAAGGGTTGTTATAGTGCGCGTGCAATGCATTGACAACCTGCAGACGACCGGCGTCGAGCGCCGTTTCGTCTTTCTGAATGGGAAGGCTGATCAGCACCTGGTTGAGGCCGGGCTCGTTGAAGGGCTGGATCTTTTCGTCCTTGATGCCGGCCGTGTCCATAGCCTGCCGAATCGCGTTGATATCAGGCGTTTGGGTGAACTGCACCTGGATCTCGGTGCCGCCACGGAAATCGACGCCGAGAGGTACCGGGCTGCCGGTGTTCGCCCAATGCCAGCCCATCGAAATAATGCCGGCGACGCTGAAGATCAATGAAAAGGCGAGGAAGTACCACTTCTTTCCCAGCCAATCGATATTTACGTTGCGAAACAGTTCCACTGGTTCTCTGCCTTCCTGCTGCATCGGAGCGCCCATGGGCTCCGGCATTGAATGTTATGCCCCACTGCTCTAAAAAAGTCCGCAGCGTTAAATCGAAACCATTTCGCCGGGCTTCATCTTGTTCAGGTGAGCATCGAAGATGACCCGTGAAACAAACACCGCGGTGAAGAGGTTAGCGAGCAAACCAAATACGAGGGTGGTCGCAAAGCCTTTGACCGGACCGGTGCCGAACAAGAACAGAATGGCCGCCGAGACGATGGTGGTGACGTGGGTGTCGACGATGGTGATCCAGGCGTGTGCAAAGCCCTGGTCGACCGCTGCCGAGGCTGCTTTGCCGGCACGGATTTCTTCACGAATGCGCTCGAAGATCAGCACGTTGGAGTCGACACCCATACCTATCGTGAGGATGACTCCGGCGATGCCGGGCAACGTCAGCGTAGCCGACGAGTAGCCCATGAAGCCGAGTAGAATCACCAAGTTCAGGAACAACGCCAAGTCGGCATTGATGCCCGCGCCACGGTAGTAGAAGAGCATGAAGGCCATAACGACCAGCACGCCAACGACGGCTGCCGTCACGCCCTCTTTGATGGAGTCAGCGCCGAGCGATGCACCCACGGTGCGCGTCTCAATTTCGTTGAGCGAGGCGGGCAAGGCTCCAGTGCGCAGCATCTTCGAGAGGATAGCGACTTCGTCTTCACTGAAGCTGCCGGAAATCTCGCCGGTGTCGCGAATGGCGCTCTTGATGTTGGCGACTTCCTTGACGCGGCCGCCCATGACAACGGCCATGGCGCTGCCGACATTGTGGCTGGTGTACTCGTAGAACTTTTCGCCGGCTTCATTAGTCAGAGTGAAGCGAACATTGCGCTGACCGGTGTTCTGGTCGGTGCCGGGATCGGCGGAGCGGAATTCGCTGCCGGCCACTACAGACGCCCGTTGCAGAACGTAGACGCTATCGGCATCGGAACCCGAGGCAAGAGCGCCGGAGCCGTGGACCATTTCGTCGTCAGACGGTAAGACACCGCCTACGCTGGCCAGAGCCGCCTGCTCGGTGGGAAACGGGCCCCCGACGACAGGGTGAATCTCAAGGCGCGCTGTGGACTGGATAATCGTCTTGACGCGATCGAGATCGGAGATGCCGGGAAGCTCAACCAGGATCTGGTTGGCGCCCAGGTTGTACTCCTGAATGACTGGCTCGCTGACACCCAGCGAGTCAACACGGTCGCGGATGGTCTCGATAGCTTGCTGAACCGTCTTCTTCTCGAGGTCGGCCTGGATGTTGGGCTTCATGGTCAAAGTCCAGGCATCGGCGGTGCCGCTTACGTCGTACTCATTAGAGTACTTGGCGTCAAGCGCAGACCGTACGGCGCTGGAGCTGGACGGCGATGTGCCCTCGATGCGGATCAACTGAGGCTTGGCCGGATCTGGCTTGTAGATCTTGCCGAAGACGAGATTTGCCTTCTTGAGATCCTGCTGAATGTGGGCCACGGTGTCATCGGTTTCGGCGCTGACAGCCTCGGCGACTTCAACCTTCAAAATCAGGTGAGCGCCGCCGCGCAAGTCGAGACCGAGGTGGATTCGATTCGTGAGGGCCTCTGTCAAAGCCTTGCCGCTCACCCCCGACGGAACGCCCAGGATGCCGTAAATGCACACCACCAGAACCGCGATGATGGCCGCAACTTTACCTTTGAGATTCTTATTCATTTTCCGTTTCTCTAGTCAAAAGAGCTAAAAGCCGATGCAAATGTCAGGATGCGGACGAGCTTTCCTGCGTGGTTACCGAGGCGATCGCATTCTTGGCGACTTCCATCTTGATTCCGTCGGGAGCCACTTTGATGATGATGACATCGTCCTTGATGGAGATGATGGTTCCGCGAATGCCGCCTGCCGTGGTCACCTTGTCGCCGGCCTTGATGCTGCCGAGCATTTGCTGCCACTGCTTCTGTTTTTTCTGTTGCGGCCGGATCATGACCAGGTACAAAACAGGAATCAACAAGAGGGGGAGAAGCATCGGAATACTGCTTCCGCCTGCACCTGGAGGCCCCGCGAAAAATGCCAAACTGATTGCCACACTCGTCCTTTACAGCCCGCGGCCGCAAGTTGCGCGAGCCGTTCGGGCACAGGCACACCCGGCCTTGGCCGGAAGCCTGAGAAAATTTGTCTCCGGGAATGGTCCTGGCCGCCGAGGGTTCAGACTCTGGAAGGAGGGCTGGCTTGTCGCGCGCCAGATTGCCCCGCCCGCGCTGTGCCGATGACCCAACGACCGTATGCTTCCTGTTCGACAAGGCTCTCCACCTGGGTCCGCATCCGGCCATGCCTGCGGCTTTCGCTGCGTTGGTAACCGGACGAATCCCAAAAGAATGCCTAGCAAGATAAGATACGCGGAGCCGGTTGCGTGTCAAGGAAGAAGGCGCGCGTAAAGACGCGCCTGATGGGATGGCGAAGCCGCGAAAATCTCCGATTCCGGCGATTCCCGCCTTTATAACTCACTTACTAATTGATTGCTTCAGCTTTACGCCGGGCGATTTCTCCTTAACGTGCACCACTTCGCGCGCTGCCAGGCTACGGCCATGGCGCTATCTGATTGCGCGACAGGAGCCTATAAATGCCTCATTTTCTCGATCCCCGATGGCTGCTTGTGCTGCCGTTGGTTTCGGTCATCGTCTTTATTGCGTGGGTGCTTTGGAATGTGTCGAGGGAGATTCGAAAGGAGCGGAGAAAGCGTTCGGGAGGCGCCGGCCGTCGTGAGGATGAGCACTTCTATTAACACTGACTCCACGGATGGTGGCGGCGGACGTATCAGGCAGGACGATGTCGAAGCTCTTCGTGGGAAGTGATTGTGGGCTTATCCGCTTACCGATTCGGTTTGGCAGCGGGCGCGGGCGGGGTTTCCGTTTCGTCGGCGGAGTCCTCGACCAGGACCGCTGAGCCGGGAACAATGTCAAAACTGGCGGCATCTTTGCCGGATGGATGAAAGGTGACGCGGAGGGGATCGCGCTGCCATTCAGGCGCTGCGCAGGGCGGATCGGGATGGGCCTTAGGGTCGGGATCGAAAGCATCCAACTTCTTGGATAACAGGGGCTTGCGCGCCGCGACCTGGGCCACGACCGCGTAGAGACTTTTGCCGCTGGCGGTGATGCCACAGTAGGCAGCGTAGTCGCGGAACCAACTCACCTGGCTGACGCCGGGATCGTAGTCGGGCAGCTTGAGCGGGGTGACATGGCCGGTGACGCGGTCAATCAAAAGCCAGGGACCGCGTTGCCAGACCCAATGGCCGGCTTTATCGCCGGGTAGAGCGTCGTTGAGGCGAATGACGCGGCGGACGACGAAGCTGCGATCGGTTACGTCGTGGGCGTCACCGGTCGTCCACTCTTTGACGTCGCCGTCGACGACGAGGGGACGAATCTTGAGGCCTTCGTCTCCGGTTGCCGCACCCGCCGGATCGCCGGTTCTCGAATAAGGCACACGCTTGCCCGCGCCCAGGGCGACCGTGTGAGTCTTGCGCGGCGCAGCCACAAGAGTCGAGGAGCCAGCTAGAGAGAGGCCCAACAGACCGATGATCGCGACCTGACGCCATAACTGCATGGCGCACTGCTCCTAACTTTGTTGCGCCGTTTCCACTGCGCGGGCGACGCGAAACGCCGTGCCTTCTTGGAGATGCGAGGCCAGCACCTGCATCCCGATCGGTAAACCAGCAGCGGTTGTGCCGCAGGGGACGGTTACGCCGCAGATGCCGGCAAGGCTGGCGGTCACGGTGTAGATGTCGGCCAAATACATGGCCAGGGGGTCGCCCGTCTTCTCTCCCAACTTGAACGCGGGCATGGGAGAGGTGGGCGTAACGATGGCGTCAACTTCGGCGAAAGCGCGCAGATATTCCTCGGCGAGCAGACGTCTAACCTGCTGAGCCTTAAGGTAATAGGCATCGTAATAGCCAGCCGAGAGAGCGTAGGTTCCCAGCAGAATGCGGCGCTTGACCTCAGCGCCAAATCCTTCATCGCGGGAGTGGCTATACATCGCGCCCAGCGTTTCAGATTGCTGCGAACGGTGGCCGTAGCGAACGCCGTCGAAGCGGGCGAGGTTGGCACTGGCCTCGGCTGTCGCCACCAGATAGTAGGTGGGGATG